>ERZ1023617.210-NODE-210-length-27564-cov-33.058235_pt1 | contig 27564 bp, 26 predicted proteins | sample MGYA00380328_ERZ1023617 | MGnify/ENA primary metagenome ERZ1023617 (study PRJEB33179, sample SAMN07448977) | human gut metagenome | biome: Human-gut; feature: Human associated habitat; material: Faeces | host: Homo sapiens | place: India: Bhopal | collected...
AGGAAGTGAAGAAGCGAGTAGAGAAGGAGTTAAGAATCCGCGCTTTGAAGAAGGCTCAGGAAGAGATTGGAAAAAAATGATTTCATTTTTTTAGTTTGATTTAGAACCATTAAGGCGCCGCCTTCCTGCTGGCGAAAGCTGGTTGGAAGGGGGTGCTGTAATACTTTTTAGAACTCGATAAGTACCGAGGTTGTTTTGGCAGTGGAAAGTGCCGGAACAATTGGGTAGTATATTTTTTATTCTCTTAATTTATGGATATAGATGAACTTATAACTCAAGGCGAAACTCTGAGAGCTTCGCTGAAAAAAGTTGAAAGTAGATGGATGAGTTGGTATGAATATACCAATCATGGTGCTTTTCAAGAGTGGGCTCAGAAGACGGTTCGTTTTCTGTATACTCATTTTGATGGAGATGTTAAGATTGAAGAGTTTGAGGAGTTAGCTTCGCAAGGTCCTTCTCCTAAAGGACATGATAAGTTACTTGCTATCTTAAAGGCTTTCAAGGAAATTCCACAAGCTATTACACCCCCTAAAGAACACCATGGAGGTATAGTGATTACAAATTCCAATACACAATCACAGAACCAGCAACAAGCTGCTAATATATTTCTAGAGGCGATTGCTGACGAACTGACTGGAAAACAGATGAAAGATTTAAAAGCTGCCTTGGCTGATGAAAAAAGTGGAAAGAAAGGTTCTTTATTAGAGAAAATTAAGTCTTTCGGAATGGATACTCTTTCTAATATTGTAGCTAATATTGTAACCAATCCTGCAATTTGGGGATAATGATTGGAAGCACTTGTGAGAGTTCAACTTTTATTACTTTGGGTTGCTGATTCTACGGAATCAAAACTTAGATAGAAATTGTTATGGGATTAAGTTCAAATGTTTTGTGGCATCAGACAAAAAAGCCAGGTCTGATGAATATATTAAAAACAAAGAAGCTTTATTTTTCTTATTGTCTTGAAGATATTTTAGCATCCGACCATTTGAAGGGTATAGCCTTTCCAATGGTAAGTCTTTGTGATTTGCCTTTGTCTGAGTTCGGTGCAGGGAAATGGGCATATGGTAATTATGCTCTTGGCTTTTCACGCAAATGGGGTGTAGAGAAAGGCTTTAATCCTGTGTGCTATTGTCTGAGAGATTCTGAGTTCTTTACAAACCAAATCGATAATTTAGGGAAGGCATTCGATAGCGGTAATATTGACCTGATAGAAAAAGCGATTTATCCATTCTCGTATATGAAGTTTGTTGAGGGACCACTTTTGAAAAAGCGTTATGAGAATTATCGTTTTTATGACGAAAAGGAAATCCGTTTGGTACCTACTATTGAAGGAATTGGTGATTATCCATATTTCCTAGATGATATCAATTACGAAAAATATAAAAACAAGAACAATGGTAGTTCCGTATTAGGAACTCATGGTGTTCCATTTGAGTACACTGATTTGAAGTATGTTATTGTTGAGTCCGAGCAAAATCGCAATGAAGTGATAGGGTTCTTTCAGAAACAGCATGTTGATTTCTCTCACATTGTTATTCTGACAAAGTCTCAGATACTTGAAGATATAGTTGGAGATAATCACAATGTGGAATTGCCTAAGGTTGATAAACCTAAGGTTAGTGTTGCTCAATTGGCTTTGCAATTAGGAAAACTATGGCAAGAAAATAAAAATAAGTATAAACAATGATACAACCAAAGATTTCTGTATTGACGGTATGCTATAATGCCGTCTTTACAATTGGGATGTAGCCTTTCCGTCATTGTTTATGCCCCATGCGGTCCCATTCCGCAAAACTTGGCGCAGACCTTTGATGGTCCGCCAACCTTATAGCGTAGCGGTTCTGAGCACCAGAGGGCGGTTACATCCTTCCTTCTGAGGAGGAAGGCTTGGTTAGAGGTGGAGCTCCCTTTGGCTAAAGGGAGACGGAGGGATTCGAAAAAATAATATTAAAGAACAAAACACAATATCATGATGAATGATTTTAAGAATATAAAAGTAGCAGTAGCCGGTACCGGCTACGTAGGTCTGAGTATAGCAACCCTGTTATCTCAGCACCATCATGTAACATCAGTAGATGTAATCCCAGAGAAGGTGGAGAAACTCAACAATTAGATTTCTCCAATTCAGTACGATTACATCGAAAAGTATTTGGCTAAAAGCCATATCATGGTGACACCATCCGATGCCCTGGTCATTAATACAGCCTCTTCACCTTATTTCCACAAGATGAGGCTGGTAACGCCAAAGTAGGCAAGGATATCCGCTTGTCTGCTCATAGAAAGAGCAAACATTAAAAAAGAATTTGGAATTTTAAGCAGGAAATAATTACGGCAGGCGAAGTGCCTGGGGCTTATTTTATAAGCTACTTTTCGGCTCTTGGTATGGAGCCTGCCTTTCTTAAAATATAAAAGATGAATATCATCAAAACAGATATTGAAGGCGTTCTCATTATTGAGCCACGTCTCTTCCGTGACTCTCGCGGCTACTTCTTCGAAAGCTTCAGCGAGCGGGAGTTTGAAGAAAAGGTTGCCCCAATCCTGGGACACAGTGTTCACTTCTGCCAAGACAACGAGTCTATGAGCAGTTATGGTGTAATGCGAGGCTTGCACTTCCAGCCCCACCTTACACACAGAGCAAACTGGTACGTTGCGTAAAAGGAAGAGTACTTGATGTCGCTGTGGATATTCGTAAAGGTTCACCAACCTATGGCAAGCATGTGGCAGTAGAACTGACAGAAGACAACCATGTCCAGTTCTTTATCCCAAAGGGTTTTGCTCATGATTTCTCTGTCCTCTCATAGACAGACGTCTTCCAATACAAGTGTGATAACTTCTATCATCCAGAGGCTGATGGTGGCATCTCTATCCTCGATGATATCCTTGGCATTGATTGGAAGATCCCAACAGAGCATGCCAATCTCTCGGAGAAAGATACCAAGCATGAGATGCTGAAGGACTTTGATAGTCCGTTCGACATAAACATAAATCTTTATTAATATAACCCGTTTAAATGTAAATATAATAATTTAAGATATGTCTAAAAAAGAAGAATTAAAGAAACAGATTCTCGAATTGACACGAGAATACTATCGTGAGGTACATGGTCAGAAGCAGGAGTTTGTTCCTGGCAAGACTAAAGTAAATTATGGCGGTCGCTATTTCGACGATGAGGAGATGGTGAACTTGGTAGACGCCTCTTTGGATTTCTGGCTTACTGCTGGTCCTTGGGCTCACAAGTTTGAAACACGCTTTGCCAAGTGGCTGGGAGTGAAGTATTGCTCACTCTGCAACTCTGGCTCTTCAGCAAACCTCCTTGCCTTTAGTGCACTTACTGCTCCTGAACTTGGAGATCGTGCTATCAAGCGAGGCGATGAAGTGATTACTGTAGCTGCAGGATTCCCAACAACAGTATCTGCCATCCTTCAGTATAATGCAGTTCCTGTATTCGTTGATATGAGCATTGAAGAAAGTAATATTGATACAACCCAGTTGGAGGCTGCGCTTTCTCCTAAGACTAAGGCGGTGATGATAGCACACTCATTGGGTAATCCATTTAACCTTCAGGCTGTGGTTGACTTCTGTCGCAAACATAACTTGTGGTTGGTAGAAGATAACTGTGATGCTCTTGGTTCTGAGTACTTCATTGATGGTGAATGGAAGAAGACAGGTACTATCGGTGATATTGGTACATCCTCTTTCTATCCTCCTCACCACATGACAATGGGCGAGGGTGGTGCTGTCTATACCAATAACCCTGAGCTTCACAAGTATGTAATGAGTTTCCGTGACTGGGGACGTGACTGCTGGTGTGTAGGTGGAGTTGACAACACTTGTGGTTGCCGTTTTACCAAGCAGTTCGGTCAGTTGCCATTGGGTTATGACCATAAATATGTATACAGCCACATGGGCTACAACTTGAAGGCGACTGACCTTCAGGCAGCTATTGGATGTGCACAGCTTGAGAAGTTGGATGACATTGTTGCTCGTCGTCGTGAGAACTTTGATTATCTCCACAAGGGCTTGGAAGGTGTCAAGGGACTTCTTTTGCCTGAACCACAGAAGAACAGCAAGCCAAGTTGGTTTGGTTTCTTCATTACCGTATTGCCAAATGCCGGATATACTCGTACAGAACTTACCAAGTATTTGGAGGATCACAAGGTTCAGACTCGCAACCTCTTCGCAGGTAATCTCTTGAAACATCCAGCTTTCGACCAGTATGTATTGAACAAGGATTATCGTGTTGTAGGCGATTCTCTCCCTGTTACCGATAGCATCATGAACGATTGCTTCTGGATTGGTGTTTACCCTGGCATGACCCAGGAAAAACTCCAGTACATGATTGATACCATTAAGGCTTTTGTCGCTACCAAGTAAGGTAGCGCAAAACCCTATTAACTATTAATTATAAATTATTAATTGATTATGAAGGTCGTATTACTTGCAGGTGGTTTTGGCTCACGTATTAGTGAGGAAAGCCAGTTCAAGCCGAAACCGATGATAGAGATTGGTGGAATGCCTATCTTGTGGCATATTATGAAGGAGTATTCCTACTATGGTCACAACGAGTTCATCATCTGTGCTGGTTACAAACAGGAATATATAAAGGAGTGGTTCTCCAACTATTTTTTGCATAATAGTGATGTAAGTTTCGATTGGAGAGCTGGAAAGAACGAGGTGACCATTCACCATAGTGAACTGGAACCTTGGAAGGTGACGGTAGTGGATACAGGCTATAATACCATGACTGGTGGACGTATCAAACGCATCCAGAAGTATGTCGGCGATGAACCTTTCTTCATGACCTACGGTGATGGCGTTTGCGATGTGGATATTAACAAACTCTTGGAGTTCCACAAGGCACATGGTAAACTTGCTACATTGACTGCCGTAAAGATGAAGCAAGAGAAAGGTGTGCTGAACATTGGTGGTGACAATGCCGTGAAGTCATTCCGTGAAAAGAATATCACCGATGGTGCTCCTATCAATGCTGGTTATATGGTATTAGAGCCAAAGATCTTCGACTATATTGAAGGCGATTCTACAGTCTTTGAGAAAGAACCTTTGGAAAACTTAGTCAAAGAAGGACAGTTGATGTCATACATCCACGAAGGCTTTTGGCAGTGCATGGACAATGTACGTGAGAAGGCTATGCTGGAGAAACTGCTTGCAACTAATACTGCTCCTTGGAAGAAATGGGAGCGTGAGGTACCTAAAGATATATAATTATGGCTTTGGATTTATTTAATAATTTCTATAAGGGAAAGCGTGTCCTTGTTACTGGTCATACCGGATTCAAGGGCAGTTGGCTTTCTATCTGGCTTCATGAGTTGGGAGCAGAGGTCGTAGGTGTCGCCTTAGATCCATATTCCGATAAGGACAACTTCGTCTTGTCCGATATTGGTAAGAAGATAAAGGCAGATATAAGAGCGGATATTCGTGATGGAGAGAAGATGAAGCAAATCTTTGCTGAGTATCAGCCTGAGATAGTTTTCCATCTTGCAGCCCAGCCTCTGGTTCGCTTGAGCTATGAGATTCCTGTGGAGACCTATGAGGCAAACGTGATGGGCACCATTCATGTAATGGAAGCCATTCGAGCAACAGAGAGCGTGAAGGTTGGAGTAATGATAACTACAGATAAATGTTACGAAAATAAGGAGCAAATTTGGGGTTATCGTGAAAATGAACCAATGGGAGGCTATGACCCATATTCATCATCTAAGGGTGCAGCAGAGATTGCCATCAGTTCATGGCGGAGAAGTTTCTTCAATCCAGCTGACTATGGCAAGAAACATCATGTAGCTTTGGCAAGTGTTAGAGCTGGTAATGTAATTGGTGGTGGTGACTGGGCAAAAGACAGAATCATACCTGATTGCATCCGTGCTATTGAAGCAAATAAGACCATAGAGATACGTTCACCTAAGGCAATTCGCCCATGGCAGCATGTATTGGAGCCATTAGGAGGCTATATGCTCTTGGCATCCAAGATGTGGGAAGAACCAACTAAGTATTGTGAAGGTTGGAACTTCGGACCACGTACCGAATCTATTGCCAATGTTTGGGATGTTGCATCCAAGCTCATCAACAATTATGGCAAGGGCGAACTGAAGGATGTTTCTGATCCAGATGCACTCCATGAGGCAAAGCTTTTGATGCTCGACATCAACAAGGCTCACTTCAAACTTGGTTGGGAACCAAGAATGAATATCGACCAATGCATGGCTATGGTTGCTGAATGGTACAAAAGATATCAAGGTGAGGATGTTTACAATCTTTGTGTTGAACAGATTAATAAATATGTAGGCTAATGAGAATCTTCATTACAGGAGCAACAGGACTTGTTGGAGCTGCTGTTTGTCGCGAAGCTATCCGTAATGGGCATGAAATACTGGCTTTGCGCAGACCAACATCCGTAAGTCCTTTTTCTATAACAGAAGAGAAACATATCACTTGGACTTTAGACGATGATTCTTTGAAAGAAATCGTAAGTGATTATAAACCAGATGTTTTGGCCCATTTTGCTTGGGGGGGTAAACGCAGAACGTAGAAATGACGAATGTGCACAAGATGCTAATTTCGTGTTTTCTAAGCGTTTGTTTGAACTTTACCCATATAAGCAAATTATTTCGATGGGTAGTCAAGCAGAATATGGTTATTACGAAAGTCGTGTTTCAGAGGATGATTGTTTGAATCCACAAAATTCGTATGGTGAAACTAAGATTAAGACTTGTCTTTGGCTTCAAGAATATTGTCAGGAGAAAGGTATTGAATGGCAATGGCTAAGAATCTTTACCATATTTGGTGAGGGGCTTCGTGTAGGAGTAATTCCTTTTGCCATCAAAAAATGTCTTTCAGGTGAACAGACTTTGGAAACCACCAAAGGTGAACAGGTCTATTCATTTCTCTATGCACCAGATTTTGCAAAGGCTCTTATGAATGTTTTTGGAGCGAAAGGGAAGTCTGGAATCTATAATGTTAGTCAGCCACGTAATGAACATACAATAAAGGATGTTTTGCTTCGAATAAAGAAACTTACTCATTCTGATATTGATATTCTTTTTGGTGCTATTCCCTATAGAGGCCGACAAGTTATGTTGATGTCAGGAAAGGTTGATAAGTTTGAAAAGGCTTTTGGGGTTTATCCAAATACGGATTTCGACCAAGCTCTTCTTAGCGAGATAGAAAGCATGAGATAGTATTTGTAGCTCATTCGCTAAAAACGAATGACTATGAATGAGATAATTAATAAGGATATTAAAGAAATATTAGAAAGTGACATAATTAATTGGTCTCGCTTCCAAAACTCTAACATATTGATTACTGGAGCAAACGGCATGTTGCCTTCTTATTTAGTCTTTACTTTATTGGAGCTAAATAAGAGGAATATGAATGTGAATGTTTATGCTTTGGTACGAAATAGAGAGAAGGCAGAGAACATATTTCAAAATTTGCTGAATGATCAATATCTACATTTGATAGTTCAAGATGTAGCAGAACCTATTCATATTGAAAATCAGATAGATTATGTGATTCATGCAGCAAGTCAAGCAAGCCCAAAATACTATGGGATAGATCCTGTTGGTACAATAAATGCCAATGTTCTGGGCACGATTAATACGTTGAAGTTAGCTTGTGATAAGAAAGTAAAGGGCTATCTGTATTTTTCTTCAGGTGATGTCAATGGTATAGTTCCACCAGAAAAGTTTCCATTCAAGGAAAGTGATTATGGCTATATAGATGTACTGAATGTAAGAAATTGCTATGCAGAAAGTAAACGTATGGGAGAAAACCTTTGCGTTGCTTATCATCAACAATATAATGTACCAACAAAGATAGTTCGTATATTCCATACATTTTGTCCAAGTATGACGACGAACGATGGGCGAGTCTTTGGCGATTTCTGTAAGAACATAGCCAATGGAGAAGATATAGTAATGAATAGCGATGGTTCTGCCGTTCGCTTGTTCTGTTATGTTACCGATGCCATAGTTGCCTATTTAAAGGTCTTACTGGATGGTGATGAAGCCCAAGCCTATAATGTTGCAAATCTAAAAGGTGAAAGTTCTGTTTATGAGTTAGCAAAAACTCTTGTAGATTTATATCCTGAGAAGAAATTAAAAGTTGTAAGAAACTTAAACTCTCAAACTGAAGCTTCCAAAATGAGAAGTTCCTTGATAAAAGCTATTCCTGATTGTTCTAAAATAGAAGATTTAGGATGGTCTTCAAAAATTTCTATCAAGGAAGGGTTTAGAAGGACTATTGAGAGTTTGAAAAAATACAAAACAAACAATGAAAGCATCTGATTATATTGTATCTTTTATCTCTGAACGAGGTGTAGATACTGTCTTCGGTTACATAGGTGGTATGATAACCCATATAGTTGATTCTCTTGCTCGTAGTGAAAAAGTGAGATATATCCAAACTTATCATGAGCAAACAGCTGCTATCGCAGCAGAGGGGTTTGCCATAGAGAATGGTAAATTTGGAGTAGCGATCTCTACAAGTGGTCCTGGAGCTACAAATATGATGACGGGTATTGCTGATGCCTATTTTGACTCAATTCCAGTATTGTATATCACTGGACAAGTTAATTCTTACGAGTACAAGTATGATAAGCCTATTCGCCAACAAGGTTTTCAAGAGACTGATATTATCAGCATCGTTAAGCCTATTACTAAGTATGCAGCCTTCGTGGATGATGCAAAGAATCTTCGATATGAATTGGAGAAAGCCATTCATATAGCGACAATAGGAAGAAAAGGTCCTGTCCTTTTGGATATAGCAATGAATGTACAGCGTACAGACATTAAGCCAGATGAGTTGCTGGGATACAAAGATGATGTAAATCCTATAGAAGAAAAGTTTGACTTAACAGAAATCGTCGATTTGTTTTCTAAGTCAAAGCGTCCAATGGTACTTCTTGGTTCAGGTTGCATTGGGGGTGAGGTTCAAAAACATCTAGAGAACTTTATCTTCAATCATGAAATTCCTGTAGTTACATCTTTGATGGGACGTGGTGCCATAGATGAGACCTACAAATATTATATAGGTATGGTCGGCAGCTATGGTAATAGATGTGCCAATATCGCAATCTCACAAGCTGACTTATTGATAGTGTTAGGTTCTAGACTTGATACAAGACAGACAGGAGCAAAGATAGATACATTCTTGAAGGATGGTCATATCGTTCATGTAGACATCGACGCAAACGAATTGAAGTATCACCGTATTCATGGACAAAAGAATGTGAACATGGATATCTTGGCCTTTCTTCAAGTTCTGAATACTTATTCTTATGAGTTGGCTTCTTCAGATAAGTGGCATGAATATGTTCTGGGTATAAAGTCAAAATATAACCAAGACAAAGAGATAGAGCGATTTGTAGAGAACAAGTCGCCATATATGTTTATTCAGTTCTTGAATGGTTTAACCAAGGAAGGCGATGTCATTACAACGGATGTTGGGCAAAACCAGATGTGGGCAGCGCAGACCATTCAAATGAAAAAGAACATGAAGTTCTTGACAAGTGGTGGTTTAGCTCCAATGGGCTATTCTTTGCCTGCTGCTATCGGAATGGCATTTGCAAACCCTAACAGAACGATTTATGCTTTGTGTGGCGATGGTGGGTTTCACATGTCAGTTCAATCATTGATGGTAATTTCCCAGTATCATTTGCCTATAAAAGTTATTGTCTTGAACAATTCAACCTTGGGAATGATTACCCAGTTCCAACATTTGTATTTTGATAATTTGATGGCAGGAACTACAGCTGATGGAGGATATTTTGTTCCTGATATAAAGGCTCTTGCTGAATCTTATGGATTGGTCTATGGATGTTTGTCTGATAAGTTGTCTGCAGAAGAGGCTACAGATATTATTCAAAAGGCTAACCTTATAGAATATAAGATTGATGGCTTAACGACTGTATGTCCAAAACTTGAATATAATAAGCCAATTGAGAGTCCAATCCCATTGCTTGATGAAGAAGAGCTTGAAAAGATAAAATTTGTTTAGATGAATATATTAAAAACTATCGCATCTAAGATAGGAATGGATAAGTCCATTGCCTATTCTTCTGGTGCCAATATACTTCGTGCCTTTACAGGTTTGGCATCAATCTATTTTATTAGCTTGTGCTTGACTGGTGAGGAGCAAGGTTATTACTACACGTTTGGTTCAATTCTTGCCATTCAGGTGTTCTTTGAACTAGGCTTTACCGGTATCATAACTCAATATGTTGCTCATGAACAAGCCCATTTAAAATGGACAGATGATGGGCTACATCTTGTTGGTGAGGAAAAATACAAGTCACGTTTAACACATTTGCTTCATTTTTGTATCAAATGGTATTCTGTTATTGCGGTATTACTATTTGTCGTATTAACTGTGGTTGGATATGTGTTTTTCTGCAAATACAGTAAAGATGAATCGGTTTCATGGGTGTTGCCATGGCTTTTCATTTGCATGGGAACTTGTCTTAATTTGATGATATCCCCGCTTAATTCATTTGTGCAAGGCTTGGGTAAGGTCAAGGAAATGTCGAAAATAGCTTTCTATATAGCTCTTATAGCACCTACAACATCATGGATTTGCCTTCTTTTAGGATTTAAGCTATATGTAGTTGGTGTCATTAGTTTCTTGACGGCTGTCCTTTACATTGGATATTTTTGCTGCACTTCACTAAAGACGATACTTTACAATATTTGGAAAGGTCAAATTACTGAACGTATAAGTTACATGAAAGAGATTTTCCCTTATCAGTGGAAAATAGCTTTGAGTTGGGTAAGTGGTTATTTTATCTTTCAATTATTCAATCCTGTATTATTTGCAACAGAAGGAGCGAAGGTTGCAGGTCAGATGGGCATGACTCTTCAAGTATTGAATGCGATTAGCGCCTTGTCCATGAATTGGATAACAACAAAGGTCCCTTTGTTCTCTAGATTGATAGAGCTAAAAGATTATCTAAGTTTGGATAAGATATTCAATAAGACAGTTCTTCAAGAGTCATCAATATGTTTGGGATTTTTGTTCATCTATGTCTTAGGTGTTGAATTCCTGAGGTATATACATTTGGGGTTTGGAGGAAATCTTATAGGAGATCGATTTTTGGCACTGATTCCAATGATACTTATGTGTGTGCCAGTCTATACAAATCAATTTGTATTTTCTGTAGCAACATATTTGAGATGCCATAAGAAAGAGCCGTTTTTGATACAGTCTATTGTAATGGGAGGCTCAACGATGTTATCAACCTTGATTCTTGGTAAAGAGTTTGGCTTATATGGCATTTGTATTGGTTATTGTGCATTGAGTGTTATTGTAAGTTTCCCTTGGGGAATGATGATTTTTATAACTAAAAAAAGAAAGTGGCATGAGTAATGATAGAAAATTGACTATTGCGATTCCTACATACAATAGAATAAAGGAATTGCGTAGAACATTAACAAATTTGATACCTCAACTTGATGATAGATGTTATCTGATGATTTTAGATAATAACTCGGATAATAAAGTTGAAAATGAGATTTCTGATATAACAGAATTATTGTCTAAGGAATCTTATGTTGTGATAAGAAATAGAGTTAATATCGGAGCAGATCCTAATGTTTTTAGATGCTTTGAATTGTGTGAAACAAAATGGCTGTGGACTTTATCTGATGATGATGAGGTCCTACCTAATGCAGTGAAAACAATTTTTCAAACAATAGAGGAATACCCAGATATGTTGTCTGTCAACTTCTATAGCCCTCATGATTTGCATCCAATAAGAAAGCAAGCGAAAACTTATTTTGGAGTCAAAGGACTATTACAAAGTGTCGATAGTTTTGGTGCTGCAATATTTATGTCCACCAATATATATAATATGTCTCAAATTGATAGTTTTTATGAGGCAAATCATATGGTTTATTCTTGTGCCTCTCAATGGGCGATTTTGTTTTTCAATATTGACGATAATAAGTATGTTGTAAAAAGTGATAAAGAAATAGTAAAGAATATCTATACTTCAAATAAGTATTCTGCAGCAAATTTGAATGTTATTTCAGGTTTTATAACTTTTCTAAATATTCGTACAACTAAAGAACAGAGAAAGCAAATTATTAAAATGTTATTATCTGTTGATAAAGGTTGGATTAGTTATCAGAGCTTGATAAAATTATTATTTTTTGAGTTTGCACGATCTGGTGGTAAAAATGAAATTAGATTTCATTTAAGTAGATATTTTTGGGGACTATATCGTTTTGGGACAATTAAAAATATATTTTTATATATTCTATTTTATATATTGTCTTTTTTCCCAAGTATGACATACAGATGTTTAAGAAGACTGGTTTTGGCTCGTAATCCTTTATTAGAATTTTAATTGGCATTAAAATATGAAAAGAGTCTTTATTAGTATTGTTGTTCCTGTATATAACTCAGAAAAGTATTTGCACCGTTGTATTAATAGCATCTTAGCACAAAGTTATTCTAATTTTGAGTTGTTGTTAATCAACGATGGTAGTACAGATAGTTCTGGCATTATATGTGATAATTATGCAACAAAAGACAGCAGAGTTAGAGTTTGGCATACAGCAAATCAAGGTGTAAGTCATGCTCGGAATATAGGTATAATAAATGCCTTGGGTGATTGGATTAGCTTTATAGATAGTGATGATTATGTTGAATCAAATTATATAGAAACGTTTTTGAATCACAATTTGGAATCTTGTGATTATGCATTGCAAGATTTTTCTATTTATAAAGATTTAACAGAGAAATGGTTTTATATTATTCCAAAAGGACGATATAAATTAGGTGATATTAATATAATGGACAAAATTATGCTTAATGGTACACCTTGGGGTAAACTATATAAAATGTCTATATTAAATGAAAATAAAATTATGTTTGATGAAAAAATCAACATACATGAGGATCATATTTTTGTCCTAACTTATCTACAAAATGTTAAGTATGTAGATGTCTCCAGTAACAAAGGCTATGTATATTGTATAGATAGTTTGTCGTCTCTTTCAAGAAGAATAACTCCACATGATTTTGAACAGTTGTTTTATGCATATAAAAAGATGGCTTGTCTTACACATAGACTTACAGTTAAATACAATTGTGATAAATATTTGGTTGGGTTCCATTCTTTTCTATGGAAGATTTTATTACAATGTTATTTGTCTAGCATTTATTATAATAGAGATGAAGCTATTATTGTACTACGAACGATGAAGGATAATATTGGAAAGTATAAGCCGAAGAATCTAAAAGGTTTTTTAGTAAAGTTACTCATATATAGTATCCCTAAATTCTTTTTACTTAAAATAACGCATTTAGTAATATAAAAGGAATAATAAACAATGAATATTGGAATTGATGCAAAAACTCTTTCTAAAAGATATACTGGCATAGCCGTTTACATTTATGAGATGATTAAGTATTTCAATGAAATTGATCGAAATAATCAGTATTATTTGTATTCGAATAGAAAATTTGAGTTGGACATAGAATTAGGTGAAAACTTTCATGTAAGATTCTATAAGGCTATTACAGGAAGTATTGGTGTTATGTTTCAATTGTCACCATTATTAAAACGTGACAAAATTGATATCTTTTGGGGACCAGAACATTGTCTCGTGTGTGGTAAGCAACCATTTAAGCAAGTTGTGACAATTCATGATTTATCTGTCCTTCATAATCCTAAGGTTGGTACAAGGTATAATGCAATATTACAGCGGATAATGACTATTCCAGCATGTAGAAGGGCAGATAAAGTGATTGCTATTTCAAATTCTACAGCTTTAGATGTCATTTCTTCTGCAGGTATAGATAAAGATAAAGTCGTTGTCATTTATAATGGTGATAGCCCATATACTGGAAAAACTAATACTGTAGAAGAAAAAGAGGTTTTAGAAATTGAACATAAGTTTAAAATAAAAAAACTAGGGTATTTTCTCTTTGTTGGTAGTATAGAGCCTCGAAAAAATATTAATACTATTGTAAATGCATATAATGTGTATCGAAAAAATGGGGGTAATGCTAAATTGGTTTTAGCAGGTGGCCTTGGTTGGAAATATAAGCCGATTTTAAAATTAATAGATAAATCATCATATAAGCAAGATATTATTATGTCCGGATATGTCTCGGCTATTGAAAAAGAATATCTTTATAGAAATGCTATCAGCTTAGTTTTTCCGTCATTATGGGAAGGGTTTGGCTTACCTATTTTGGAAGCTATGAGCGTTGGAACGCCAGTTATAACATGTAGAAATTCTTCATTACCAGAAGTTGGAGGTAATTATGCTTATTATTTAGAGAATGCTCTTGATTATAAAATGCTATCATGTTTATTTTTTAAAATTGAAGGATTATCACCACTTGTACGAGATAATTTAAGGGTATCTTGCATTAAGTGGTCTCAGAAATTTTCTAGAAAAAAATGCGCTATTGATATATTAAATTTATTCACACAATTATATATTCAAAACAATGAAGGTATTAATAATTGCAAATAATTTAGAAGGCAATGTCGATGGAATAGGAAAGCATGCTCGAATAGTAGGTAATGAAATGAAGAATCAGGGCGTACATGTTGTTTATTCTACAGGTACTACATGGCAAATGTCTAAATGGAAATTGTTTTTTTCTATGGCTATGTGTAAAGCTTATTTAAAGGCAATTTATAAAGTTTTAAAAAGTGATTTTGATTTTGTTGATATTGAATATCCATTTATGGAGTATAATCCTCTAGTGTTATTATTTCATATTTTATTATGGATAGTGACAAGACCAATTAAAACTAAAGTTTCATTATCTATGCATGAGCATGACAGAGTAAAGCCTTTGCGTCGCCTAATGATAGACTCTTTATTACCTTTCTGTGATTTAATATTCATAAGTGAGGAAAAATATTTCAAATCTATGCCTAAATACGCTCATAAAATGCATCTTAGAATCATTCCTTCTCATGGTATTAAGTTTTATTCAAATTTAAAAGATTTTGATGTGCATACGAGATATTGCTATTTTGGTTTAGTTAATGGGTCTAAAGCTTTTGAAGAGATGCTGAATGCTTGGAAAGAGTTTAATAAAGATGGACTCTATAGTCTTGATATTGTTACAAGAAGTAATCTTTCAAATTGGAATTTTTCCTTGTATAAGGGAGTTAAATGTTATTTCAATTTATCGGATAATGAGTCAGGACATGTCTTATCTAAGGCTGTGTTTTCGATAATTCCTGTTTTACCAGAAATTGGTTATAATAATTCCTCTTTTGTTTCAACTATTCAATGTGGTTGCATACCAATGGGTATTTTTAATGACGATTTGAAAGATGAACCATTTGTTTTAAATATGAAATCATATAACCAAGGAGATTTTGTGGAATTGTTAAAGCAATCTCAGACTTTGCTAGATTTAAAAGCACGTTCAGCCTTAGCTATAGAATTCGGTAAATTGTTTTCTGTTGAGAAAACTGCTTCTATGATGATTTCAGGATTTCAAAATTATATAAAATGAAGCGATTAAATAAACTTTTATTTATACTATATCCTTTTAGAGATGCTCTAGGAATAAATGTTGGAAGTACTCCGTTTCGAATTGGAGAGATATATTCAGTAGTCTATGCTATCTGTGCATTACGTTTAAAGAAAACATTTCGTTTTAAAGAGATTGATAGACGAGTTAGAAACATTATTGTTTTACTCATATTGAATTTTTGTCTTTCAGCATTGGTGTCATGTGCAAATATCAATTATATTGATACAGATTTTTTCGTTAAATATCTAGTTAGAAATGGGTTGACAATTTTTCTTTTAGTTAGTGTTATTGGTACTTTGGTAAATTACTCTCCTCGGCTTATAGTGTATGGAATTAAATGGAATATTATTTTGCAAATAGTTTTTGCAATCATATTCTTCGTTTTATCTAAACGAATATTTATGAATCATGTTTTTTCTATATGGGAATTTCAGACAGCAAATTATGGAGATTTCGAATTACCACGCTTTGCAGGTTCTAGTAGTGAAGCTGGCTATTTAGGCCCAGTATTGGCTATGCCTCTTTTTTATCTATTATCTAATTATAAGAAAGAACTAAAATGGCTTATTTGTTGTTTAGTTTTACTAATAGTAACTTTTTCAACATCAAATTACCTAATAATCATTATAACGTTTGCTACGATATTTTATAAGAAAAATAAGCGCAATTTCTTTAAACTTGTTTTGATATTTCTTGTATTTCTTGTTTTTATTGTGAGCATTGTCATGTTTTTTTTTAAGGATTCGGTGTTAAGTATGGTCATTGTTTCCAATTTTGATAAGTTAATTGGATATATAACATTAGGGGCTTATGGTACTTTGGATTGGTCTGCGTCTGATAGGACGGAACATTTAGCTACAGCTTTGCAAATGTTTTTAGATGGTAATATTTTGCAGATTATATTTGGTCATGGAACAGGAGCTTACTCTTTTTCGGCTTTACATAACACAAACTTATTAGTACAAACTGTTGAAGAAGCGTACAATATTTATTTATCTACATTAACAGATCGTGGTATATTAGGCTTGCTGATTTTTGTACTTATTTTTTATAACATATATAAAATAAAAACAAGAAATTCTCTTTCAGATGCTTTGTGGTTTGGATTAGCAATCCAACTTGTCCATTATATGATAGTTGGTAACATGTGGCTATATTATGTTTGGCAAGAAGTATTGTTCATTATCGGTTATGAAAAGTTTTTAAAAATACAAAAAAATGAAACATAAAATAATTAATGTATTTATACTCTTAATGAATGGAGGATTAAATAATATTCCAAGTAGGCATTTTAGGCGTTTTGTCTATCGTTTGCTGGGTGTCAATATTGGCAATAGTATAATATTTAGAAAAACTGAAATATTGGAACCTGAGAAATTATCTATTGGGGATAATTGTTCTATAGGTTGGCATTGTCTGCTAGATGCACGTGGGGGGGTGAAGATTGGAGACAATGTAAATATTTCTAGTTACGTAAAAATAATCTCAGCAGGTCATAGTTTAAAGTACGCTGATTTCAGAGGAACAAAAGAACAGATTACAATAGACAGAAATGTCTGGTTGGCAACTGGTTGTACAATTTTGGAAGGCGTACATATTGGAGAAGGTGCCGTCGTTGCATGTGGTGCAGTTGTTACTTCGGATGTGCTGCCTTATTCAGTAGTTGGAGGAATTCCTGCAAAGAAAATTTCAGAAAGGATTCATGAATTAAATTATGTGGTTGGCATGCCACCAATATTACATTAAAATTATATGATTATAAGAAGTAAAGCGCCCCTCCGCCTTGGTTTGGCTGGAGGTGGTTCCGATGTATCGCCATATAGCGATATATACGGAGGTTTGATATTAAATGCAACAATTAATTTGTATGCATATTGTACAATCGAAGATACTGATGACAATCAGATAACTATCAATGCGTTTGATGCGCATTGCAATAAAAGTTATCCGATGACTGAATGTCTGGAGATTGATGGTGAGGCAAGTCTCATCAAGGGTGTGTACAATCGGGTGGTAAAGGATTTTGGCGTAGGTGCTAAATCTTTCAAGATTACTACTTACAATGATGCTCCAGCTGGTTCTGGTTTAGGAACTTCATCTACCATGGTGGTTTGTATCCTGAAAGCATTTGTAGAGTGGCTTGGTTTACCGTTGGGTGATTATGAGATTTCACGCCTTGCTTACGAAATTGAACGTAGGGATCTGGGATTGTCTGGTGGTAAGCAGGATCAGTATGCCGCTGCCTTTGGTGGTTTCAACTACATGGAGTTTTTGCAGAACGATATCGTAATCGTAAATCCTTTGAAGATTAAGCGATGGATTATTGATGAGTTGGAGGCTAGTATGCTTCTTTACTTTACAGGTAAGAGCCGTAGTAGTGCTGCCATCATTGAGGAACAAAAGAAGAATACTTCTCATGGTGATAATGATGCCGTGGAAGCTATGCACAAGATTAAGCAGAGCGCCAAAGATATGAAACTTGCTATCTTGAAGGGCGATATTGACGGATTTGCTGATATTCTCCGTGAAGGTTGGGAGAATAAGAAGAAGATGGCAAATAACATCACCAATCCTATCATTCAGGAGGCTATGGATGTTGCGATGGCTGCTGGTGCTAAGGCTGGAAAGGTATCCGGTGCTGGTGGTGGCGGTTTTATTATGTTCGTGGTAGAACCTACCCGTAAGAAAGATGTGGAAGAGGCTTTGAAGAAACTCAATGGTTTTGTAATGCCATTCCAGTTCTCTGATGGTGGTGCTCATGGCTGGAAGATTTATCCAACAGACGATGTTCGAATGTTGAGTGTTAAATGTTGAATGTTTAATTGAAGAATTCATATATGAACAAACATATTGAAACTTTGGTACAACGATATCCACAATTGGAAAGTTGTAATGATGATATATTGAAAGCTTACCAAATCCTGGAGGAAGCTTATTCGGCTGGTCGCAAGTTACTTGTTGCTGGTAATGGAGGTTCGGCATCAGATTCTGAACATATTGTTGGTGAGTTGATGAAGGAGTTTAAGTTGAAGCGCAAGATTTATGCTGCTCAGATTGACCGATTGATGCAGATAGATGCAGAAATGGGTACTGTGTTGGCTGATCATCTGCAAGGTTCGCTTCCTGCCATCTCTTTGGTGGGAGAGCCTTCTTTAACTACTGCATTTATGAATGATGCTGTTCCTGTTTTGATATTCGCCCAGCAGGTGAATGGCTTGGGTAGAGCAGGTGATGTATTCTTGGGTATCTCAACTTCTGGTAACAGCAAAAATGTACTTTATGCAGCAGTAGCTGCAAAGTCTAAGGGTTTGAAGGTAATTGGTTTGACTGGTCAGAACGAAAACAAGTTGGAAACATTCGCAGATGTTTGTATCCATGTCCCTGAGACAGAAACTTATAAGATTCAGGAACTTCATCTTCCAGTATATCATTGCTTGTGCTTGATGTTGGAAGAAAAATTCTTTGGAAATTGATAAACTCACACGAATCGCAAGGATTAATATCTATTCGTGTTATTCGAGAGATTCGTGTTCAAAACTAAACTCGTATGAAGACAATACTTATGGCGGGCGGTAGAGGAACCCGCATCGCTGAACTTTTTCCTAACATACCAAAGCCACTGATACCTGTGGCTGGTATGCCTATCCTTGAAAGAGAAATAAGATCTCTCTGTGCGCAAGGTTTTAAAGATATTATTTTGACCGTAGGTTATCTAGCTGACAAGATTATTGCCTATTTTGGAGATGGCAGTCAGTTAGGGGTAAAGATAGATTATTTTGTAGAAGAGTCTCCTCTTGGCAATGCTGGTGCTTTGTTTAGACTTAGGGAAAAGATAGGTGCTGAGCCTTTCCTTCTCTTGAATGCGGATGCAGCATTTGATGTTGATTTCAATCGTATGGTTGCATTCCATCAGAATCATGGAGGTCTTGTTACTCTGTTTACTCATCCTAATTCGCATCCATACGATAGTGGATTGATTGTTGCTGATGAAAACGGTCATGTAGAGAAATGGCTTGCCAAGGAAGATGAACGTCCACAATGGTATGACAATCGTGTGAATGCAGGTCTTCATGTGATAGATCCTAAGGCTTTGGATATTAGTTTGAAATCTCTTATAATCAACAAAGAGTCAGGATTTCCACAAGGAAAGGTTGACTTGGACCGACAGATACTCAAACCTCTATGTGGCTCAAACTTGATGTTCTGTTATGACAGTCCTGAATATGTAAAGGACATGGGTACTCCAGAACGTTTTCATCAAGTGGAGGCTGATTATAAAAATGGTGTTGTTCAGGCAAAGAATCTTACCAACAAGCAGAAAGCCATATTCCTTGACCGTGATGGAACAATCAATAAATATGTGGGATTCCTTCGCAATATAGATGACTTTGAACTGATAGAAGGAGTAGCTGAGGCAATCAAGCTGATTAACCAAAGTGGATATTTGGCAATTGTTGTCACAAACCAGCCTGTGATAGCAAGAGGAGAGGTCACATGGGAAGAACTCAACGAGATACACAAGAAAATGGCAACCTTCTTGGGTAAAGAAGGTGCTTATGTTGATGGTATTTATATCTGCCCTCATCATCCAGATAAGGGATTCGAAGGAGAACGCCCGGAATACAAGATAGATTGCGATTGTCGCAAACCAAAGCCTGGGTTGTTGTTGCAGGCAGCCAGAGACTTTAATATAGATTTGGCAGAATCATATATGATTGGTGATAGCCATCGTGATGTTGAAGCTGGCGAGAATGCTGGTGTTAAGAAGAGCATCAAGGTGGAAGAAAATGAAACTAACGCTTTGTTGAAAACTATTCAATCTATTATTTGTTGATATGAGAATAATGCATGTATCTAAGTATTACTACCCCTATTTAGGAGGGGTAGAAAATACTTGCAAATATTTGGCAGATAGTTTTGCCCTAAAGAATGAGGTAGCTGTCGTTTGTTTTAATGAAGATAAGGAAAATGTCATAGAAAAGGTTGGCAATGTAAAGGTTTATCGTATTGGAACATGGATAAACATTGCCCGTCAGGCTTTGTCTCTCGCATATTTTCCTATACTAAAAAAGGCGATTAGGGATTTTAATCCAGATATAATTCATTTTCATTGGGCAAATCCTTTTCCTGCAGCAGTATTACTTTCTGTTATTCCCAAAAATGTAAAATTGGTGGTACACTGGCACATGGATATTATTAAGCAGAAGAGAATCTATCCATTTATTAAACCTTTTGAGACGGCTCTCTTGAAGAGAGCTAACAGAATAATGGTGACAAGTCCTAATTATAGGGATTGTTCTAAGCCTCTTCAACCATTTAAGGATAAGGTGGATATAGTACAGAGTGCTATTGAGGAAGAACTCTTCAAAAAGCAAGAGGGAGATGATAAATTTATAGAAGAAATTGGTAAACTCTATGAGAGTAAGCCTATTGTTTTCTTTGTTGGCAGACATATACAATACAAAGGCTTGCCATATTTAATAGAGGCAGAGAAGTACGTAAAGTCTGATTGTGTGTTTATTATAGCTGGTAAAGGGCCTTTGACAGAGAATTTGAAATCATCATGTCATTCGGATAGGATTAAGTTTATAGGCAAGGTTTCTGATGATGAATTACGTTGTTACTTATATGCATCAAGAGTTTTGGCATTTCCAAGTATTACCAAAAATGAAGCCTTTGGGTTATCTCTGGCACAAGGTATGTATTGTAAACTCCCAGCAGTTACCTTTACAATAGAAGGAAGTGGAGTAAATTGGGTGTCAATTAATGGGGAAACTTGTCTAGAGGTTCCAAATGGTGATGTAAAAGCTTACGCAGAAGCAATTGATAAGCTGATTGACGATGATGAACTTCATGCAAAATTAGCAGAGACTGGGTATGAGAGGGTGAAAAAACTCTTTGTGCTGCCTAAAGAAATAGAGGCATGTAAGGAGAGTTATCAGAAAGTGAAGTCTAAAGTTTGAAAAATGGAAATATCAATATTATCACAAAGTATTAGTGTCGTAGTCGTAGGGCGTTTTTTTCCAGAATCAATGGATCCCGTATGGATGGTTAAGCGAGGCATATTAAAACTTGAAGACTTAGGACAGGGATTCCAACTTAATCCAGACTCGTTAAGTTTCAGAACTAAGAATTTTGAGGTGCTAATTACACGTTCTAGACTGCAAGTGGTTAGTTTCGAGATTTCAGAATCAGATGTGATAGTTAGTTTCATCATTAAAGTTTTGAGGTGCAAGAAACCTGAAAAAATAGATGCGATTGGAATCAATGGAGCAAAAATATTTACCTTACTTAAAAAAGGAGACTTGCTTAAATTTTGTCATCATTTTGCGCCAATAGATGCTTTGACACCTGTTTCTAGTAATTCGATAATGGTGGATATTACGTGGCAATCGTGGGAAGAAAAGCAAACTGATGAAGCACCCCAAAAACTTATTTCGTTAAAGCGTGTTACTAATGGTGGTGAATATCCATCTTTTCAATTCTCTGAAAACAATCATTATAGGGTTAATGATGTGGATGTTGCAATTGATATTTTGAGAGGAAAAACTGGCACATTGCACCAAGTATTTGACGATACGTTTAAAGAATTAATATCATCTATCAAACCTTTGTTCTAATATGAAAAATCTCTCAGCAACTCTATTTGATGACGCAAGAGACTTGTTGTCTTCAGACATTATTGCAGTAAAAGTCGAAAGAGTATATTCAAATCATTCGACGGGCTCTACTTTGGATTCAACCGAAAATAATGATTTCTTCTCTGATTGGACTTTTACGAAATTAGAACCTCGTGTAATTCAAAATAATCTAGTTCGGTTTGAAAATTGGCAAGGTTATATTTCTTTGGTTGCAGATGATTATTTTGAGGCAATTGTAAAAAATCACTCATCAGTGAAACACTTGAGGATTAGCAAAAATAGGTTAAAGAACGGAGAAAGTTTATTCATAAACCAAATTGTTTGCATTAAAGTGAAATATTACCAAGAGCCAACTAGAGACAAAAAAAAGCGTGTTGTGGAAATGAATCTAGATCAGCCCCTAAATAGAACAAGCGAAATGTTGGAGTCTATAGTGTCTGAAAAAATTAAGCATTTATCTTATATGTTTGAAGAATATGAAGAACATTAATATAGACTTAGTAAAGCCTTCTGATAAAGAATTGGAAATAACAACAATAGGACCAGGGTTTAATAATGGCGAATCGGTAGTTGTTCATTTGGGAAATGGTAAATGGATGATTATTGATAGCTGTAAAGCCAATGGAGAAGTACTGCCTTTGGCGTATCTGGACGCCATTGGAGTATCTTGTGATGATGTCAAGACTGTTATTTGTTCTCATTGGCATAAAGACCACTATTTAGGACTGGCAGAAATATTGCGTAGTTGTAAAAATAGTGAATTTAAAATTGCTAAAATAGGTAACTTTAAAAACTTTGTGAAATATGTTTTTATGTTAAATGAAATTGAAACAAACAAAGCTGGAGGCTGGAAAGAATTTGAAAAATGTTTGATTGCTTTGAAAGAAGTTGGGCAAAGAAAGCCAAAGTATATTTTTCATGACCAGTTGATAGAAGATAATGATGAGATAAAGATTGATGTGCATTGTCTAGGTCCTTCGGATTATGCAATGGAGCAGTTTGATTCTCTTTTATTGCAAATTGACCCGAAAGACCCCAAAGAGGAAAACACTAAAGCGTTAGAAGAAAATATGACATGTTTATCAGTTACTGTTAGTTATGATGGACAGACCGTACTGATAGGATGCGATGCAGAAGTGAATAGAAGAGATAAATATTCTATGGATGACTGTACTGATGATTGTGAAGATGCAAAAGAAACAGGGTGGTGTGAAATAATGCATAACAGTATAATCTTAAAAAGAAATTCTCCTTTTGGATGTGTAAAAATAGCTCATCATTCTTCTGTAACAGGGTATTGTCCAAAATTTTGGAAAGAACTAGTAAAAAAGGACACTTTGATAGGGGTAACGACTATATATAAATCACCCAATAGTGAGGACCTTCCACATAAAGATATGCTTAGCCAGTATCACACTCATTGTACGCATCATTACATAACGTGTGGGCAGGAACAGAATGACCAACCGACAGAAGTGTTCCCTGGTGATGATACTATTCTAGATATAACAAAACAAGATTTGCCTGGTATCGTAGTTTGCAGGTGGAGTCCTGATGAAAAGAAATGGAAGAGGTATACATTTGGGGCAGCTGCAGAAGTAACAGGTGAATTCTTAAAAAACTATCATAAGAATTTGGTTGATTAAAATATAGACATTATGCATATAAAAAAAATAATTATATCTAATTTTCGTGGAATTAAGGAACCTACGGAAATATTATTCAATGATTTTACTTGTATAGTTGGCAAAAATGATGTTGGCAAATCTACAGTATTGAAAGCTGTTGATGCATTTTTAAATGATACAACAATAACAGTTGATGATAAAAATGTAGATAGTGATTCCTCACTGATTTCTATTGCTGTAGAATTTGATACCGCTGATATTAATGTTGTTTTAGATGATACGATACCCACATCTTTTAAAAAAGAAGACATCGTAAGTGAGGATGGATTTTTGAAAGTAAAGAAAGTTTGGGATACTGCTCAAGTAAAGATTAAGCCAAAGTGGTATGTGGCACGTAAAAAACATAAAGAAGATTTCTTGTTGTTAACGGAAAAGGAATTGATTAATTTATGTAATAAGTTAGACCTATCCACACAAAAAGCAAACGGAGAGGAATATAATAACAAGGAAAAAAGAGAAAAGATACGCAAATATTACCAAGAACAAGGGGCTGGATTTGTATTCGAGTACTCAGAATTGCCTACCACTGGAACAACGAGATTAAAGAAAATATACGATGCGATAAGGAAAGAACTTCCTTCTTTTGAATATTTTAAGGCAGATAGTTCGCTTTCTGATAGTGATACTTCTGTCCAAAAGTATTTTAAGGATAAGGCATTGAAAATGCTGAATGAGCAGATTGATACAGCAGATTTAGAAGAGCAAGTGCGAGAAAAAATAGCTGATTCATTAAATACAATAACAAAAAAGATTAACTCTGTTTTATCTGCAAAAGAGCAAATTCAGGCACAAGTGAATTTTGATTGGTCAAAATTAGTGTCAACAGCTTTTAAATGTAAGGCTCAAGATGTGAACATACCTTTATCTTCACGTGGTGATGGGTTTCGGAGAATTACAATGATGTCTTATTTCGAAATGTTAGCAGAAGAGCGTCATGAAAGCAAAAATGTAATTTTTGGTTTTGAAGAACCAGAAACATTCTTGCATCCAACTACTCAAAGGCTACTTTTTGAAAGTTTAAAAGGTATGTCAGATAATGGGTATCAGGTAGTGATAACTACACATTCGCCAAATATAGTATCACTTTGTGATATTTCAAACCTTGTTCATATAACAAAGAATGATGGGCAATACTTGGTAATGCAAAATGATACTGTAAATGTAAAGTCCATAGTTGAAGATCTCGGCATAAAAAGTGATGACAGCTTGCTTCGTCTTTTTGATGATAGCATTAAAGGACTTTTCTTAGTTGAAGGTCCTGATGATGTAAAGGCATATAGTCATGTGGCAAAAATGTATAAACAAGCAGGTGTGATAGACAAGAATTTTGATGATTGTAAAGTTGTACTCATTCCTGTGGGAGGATGTTCTTCTATCCAGCATTGGACAAATTTTGATGTCATCAAAAAAATTGGCAAGCCATATTTTATATTGTTGGATTCAGATAAGGAAAGTACCGATGCTGTTTCTCCAAATCTCACGAAACTTCATACGCTAGGCTATAGTGAGAAACAATGTGGGGTAACAAGAAAACGTGAAATCGAATGTTATATCCCAGAAAGCTACTTTGCAGGTTTAACACCTCCTATAAAATCTCTACACTATGGTGATTGGGATGATGTGAAAAAACTCTGTCAAAATCATGAGGCAACGGTTCGCTTAGGAGGGAAAAAAGTATGTGATAAACATTTTTGTAAGCTCAGTTTCGCTGAGCTAAAAAAGACATTTTGCCCTTCTGGGAATGATGCAGATGATGAGTTCTTGGATATTTATAATAAGATATTAGCTCAGCTTAAGTAGACTGTTGTTGTCTAACAACTCATAATTTGCTATATTATTTAATATAAATTTAAAGGTAAGTATCGGCGAAATCCATATTGTGCGCCTAGATAAAGTTCCGTACCTTTGCACCGTGATTTTAAATTATGGTACAAGGCAAGAAACAATTAAACGCTAATTCTCCCTGCTGACATTAGTACCGATATCTTCGAGGATGTTATCATGACCGTTGACAGTCTGCTCGGCAGAAATGAAGGAGAGGATATGGACTTCATTACCTATGTTACAGATAGAAAGGGGCATTTGATTAAGGAGCGTTATCCTAACGCCCAAGTATATAACCTCGATATCGTGAAGCCTGGTACTCCTAATCCGGTAGTAAAGGATTACAAGCCTGCTTTGCGTGATGGTCAGAAGTTGCAGTCTACTTTCATTGAGTATGACATCCGCAAGCCTATCGAGAACTTGTCGTTTACTCCTACAGAGGATGATGTCATCTTCAACTTTGCAGCTGTGCATCGTACTCCTGGTCATGAAGATCATGAGTATTTCGAGACGAATATCCGTGGTGCTGAGAATGTGGTGGCGTTTGCAGAGAAGATTCATGAGAAGTGGCAGAATGGCGATGCGACTCATCGTCAGCTCACTATTGTTCGTCCTGGTGTGGTATTCGGAAAGGGTGAGAATGGTAACTTCACCAGATTGTATTGGGCTATCCGTGGTCATAAGTTTGCTTATCCTGGCAGAAAGGATACCATCAAGGCTTGCATCTATGTAAAGGAGTTGGTGCGCTTCATGCTTTATCGCTTGGAACATCATGAGCATGGTGTTGAGTTGTACAACTGTTGCTTTGAACCAGCTTATACCATTCAGCATATCGTTGAGGCTATGAAGAAGGTAACAGGATTGACTCAGTTTGTACCTGATATTCCTAACTGGGTTATCATGCCTATGGCAAGGATGGCAATGCTTCTTGGCTCACCAATGGGTATCTGTCCTGCGAGAGTGAAGAAACTCCAGATTTCTACTAATATCTGTGGTGAGAAGTTGAAGAACTGCGGTTATCAGTTTAAGTGGAGCTTTGAGGAAGCTCTTGCTGACTGGTTCGAGGATAATGACAGGAAGGGGCTGAAATAAAGTCTTCTTTCGAAAACCTACCCGTCCTTCCTTACCGTTAAAGAAGGTTTTTTCGAATCCCTCCGTCTCCCTTTAGCCAAAGGGAGCTCCACATCCTAACCAAGCCTTCCCTTCTCAGACGGGAAGGATGTAACCGCCCTCCGGTGCTCAGAACCGCTACGCTCTAAGGTTGGCGGACCATCAAAGGTCTACGCCAGGTTTGTGCGGGCTGGGTCCGCCTGGGGAAAGGTGGAGACCTGTTTAACTTCAAAGCTCTCGCCATGGTTGTGCGGGATGGGACCGCCGGGGGAAAGGGGGAGACAGAAGAATATAATTATTCTTTGTCTATTCGCTTAAGATCTGTTTTCATCTTTTTTCCATAGGCTTCGCCTCGTGGAGAAAGATATTGAAAGAATATAGTATTGCCAGAAAACTCGATTTCTAGAGTAAATAGTGCTCTATAGTCTCCTAAACGAATTCTATATATATTACGATACCCAACAAGTTTCTTGCAGTCAGTGATATCTTGAATGTCTTTGGCTGCTTTAACTTCTGCTATCGTACGTCTTAAAGAATCGAGCATCTTACCGGAAAGATGTTTGGAAGCTTTGATAAAGGCTTTAGAAAATTCGACTTTCATACGCCTAACCACTTTTCAAAATCTTCTTGTTCTTCTTTGTTGGCACGGATGAGACCCTCTGGCTGCTCTTTTCTTAATTTGGCATAGAGCTTTGCATCTTCGTAATCCTCGGCTATACCATTAAGTATATCCTCAATATAGTTTTTGAGGTTGGTTCCCTTCTGAATAGCCA
>ERZ1023617.212-NODE-212-length-27498-cov-42.141967_pt1 | contig 27498 bp, 18 predicted proteins | sample MGYA00380328_ERZ1023617 | MGnify/ENA primary metagenome ERZ1023617 (study PRJEB33179, sample SAMN07448977) | human gut metagenome | biome: Human-gut; feature: Human associated habitat; material: Faeces | host: Homo sapiens | place: India: Bhopal | collected...
AATATCATTGCAATATGTTTTTCTTGATATGGGTCAACCACTTGTTTTTAGCCTTAAAAATGACATTTTGCTATCGGATATGTTGTTTTTGTGGCAATAATTTATATATATCATTTTTCTCGCTTTGTTATGTGTGTAACAAGATAGGGTTTCCTGGCAGATGGGGGGAGAGTTATTCCTCCCCCTCTACCTTGCAGCTGTCAAATCCCATCTCCTTGGCTTTATCAGGACCAAAGGTAAAGTAGATGGCTTCGCCCTCATCACAAACCTCGCCTTTGGAGTTCTCCAGAGTCAGGTGGATGGTGACGATGTTGCGGCGCTGACTGGCGATGTGACCACGCACCGTAATCTGCGAATCGGTGGTCATCACAGGCTTCTTGTACTTCACGTTAAGCTGCATCGTCACACCCGTGGTCTGCAGTTTGCGGTTGATAACCCAGCCTGCCACTTCATCCATCAGCATACTGATGATTCCGCCATGCAGGGTATTGATCCAGCCCTGGTAATTCTCGCCGGGATTCCAGATGGTAAGCACATCCTCACCCTCTTCCCAAAACTCAAGATGCAATCCTACAGGATTGTTGGGGGCACAGCAAACGCAGTTGTAACCCTCCTTGTTCAAATATGGATTTAATATCTTCTTCATTTTTCTAATTGATTAAACTGATTTCTAACTGATTTCTTACTGATTAAACTGTTTAAAGACCACGCAAAGGTACGAATAATATCTGATAAGACAAAGTTTTTAAAAAATATTATTATTAATTCCCTCTGACTACCTAAAAATAGGGGGCAGACGGAATCCTAACTATTTAGAAGAAATAAAAATACCTAGAAATGGGGATAAAGATAAAGCCTCCACTATTTAGAAGAAATGAAAATACCGATTATTAAGTATTGCAGGATTTTGAAATACCCAGTACCTTTGCAGCGTGAATTAAAGATACTCGCAAGCGGCGAGTAAGTGAACAAGAAATTATACAAAAACATAAAGAAAATGAAGAGAATTATTTTTATTATTTTAGGCTGCATCAATATTTGCCTTGCTTATGCACAGAGCTTTAACGGACAGTATATTTCTGAATGGCAATGGGACATGAACAAGAATACCAATCTGATCAATCAGCTGAGATTGGAACTGAGTGTTCCGATAGGAAAAGGAAAGGATTCGTTCGAGGCGGCTACGCTGCATGTGGCAAAGACCAACGATGGCATCATTGATGACTGGCAGGGATTTTCGAACATAGATGCAGACAATAACTTCGCCATGCTTGCCGTGCTGGGCTACATGCACGAGTGGAATTCGGGCCATCTGTTTGTAGGTGTGAGAAACGTGAACGAGGATTTCTTTACCTCTGATGTTACGGCACTTTTCCAGAACAGTTCTGAGGGAATCTTTCCTACCGTTGCTTCCAGCTATCCGATAGCCAACTATCCGTATTCGGGCTTGACCCTTTACTTTGATGTAACCAAGGGAGGATGGACTTTCAGAAACAGTCTGTATAATGGCGTAGGATATAATGGCTGGAAAGCCCACGACAATCCTTTCCTGGTTCGCCCGAAGAAGGATGGAATCTTCAACATGTCGCAGTTGGAGTATGAACATAAAGGTGGAAAATATTTTGCGGGTGCTGCCGTCCATACCCGTCAATATCCGATCAACGAGGATGGCGAAATGGTTTCTGCCGATGAATCCAAGGGCAAAACAACCTGTGGCTGGTGGATTTACGGAGAGCAGAGCGTTTGGAAGGCTGGCGACAAGAACATTTCGTGCATGGTACAATATTCCGAGAACACCAGTCATCAGAATGCCTGCTACCGATACGCAGAACTGGGCGGCGCCTATCAGGACGAGAAGAACGAGTGCGGTCTGTCGGGCCAGTACGCCCGCTTCCAGCAGGGGTCGGAATATTCTATGGAAGTAACGTGGAAAAGACAGCTGACGGAATCCATTTCCCTTCAGCCATCGTTCCAGTACATCAAAAACGACAATGGAGACTTCACGACGCTTAGTGCCCGACTCTATGTCAGTTTCTAGCAATCCATTTCGGCAAGACCAGGGTGCCCATCACCAGGAAAGGGTAATAGAAGATGGCGCGCCAAAGCATGGCGGCGAGGATGGCTACCGAGGCATCGGGCAGGAAATCGGCATAATAAAGGCGGAACATCAACTCCGCCACGCCGCTTCCGCCGGGCGTAGGACTCAGGATGGAAATCATCCACATCACCCATTGCCTGCACCACGCCACCAGCATGTTGCCCTGACAATGGAAGGCAATGAGAATAGCTACCACGATGGCGAATCTCGACAACCACGCCAGGGAAGTATAACCCATCAGCTGCAGCCAGAATCTTCCGCCCTCCAGTTTTGCCTCCTTCGAAGCCATCGTCATCTCCTCGGAAAACTTTTCTACCTTCGGCAGAAACTTATGGAGAAAAGGAATCTTGCAGCACCCCTTCAATACCCATCCCAGAATTTGAGGACGATGCAGCAACAAGAGATAGAGGATGGCTGTCCAGACAGCCACAATAAGGGTGCTGACGATGAAGACAACCTGTACTCCACCCTTGATCCATTCGTTCGTTGTATCCGTAGAAATTCCCACTCCATCTGCCAGACTGAAAAGCAGATGTGATGGAACACAGAAATACAACAGGCAGCAACTGATGGCAAGGAATGCTTCATCAGCCAGCAAGGCTGCAAACATAGTGAAGATGCTTCTGCCCATCGATATCCCCTCGCGGTTCAGATAGACAAAAGCCAAACCACTGCCACCCACCGCCGAAGGAGTAACGGCAGAAGTAAACTCACAAAGTACATTGATGCGAAACGCCTCGGCTACCGACAACTTGCGCTGGCAAAGGTGACGGAAGCGGAGGGTGAGCATCATATTCTGGACGGCAAAGAGCAATACAGCCAAACCTACCCCCAGGAAAAATCTCGGAGACAATTCTATCCTGCTCAAAGCTTCCACGTCAAACTCCCGAATCATCATTCCGGCGATGACCACCAAGCCGATGGAAGCCGCCACCCATAAATGCCATTTTTTCATATTACTTTCAAAATAAAACTATACCTTATTATATATAGTAATATAACGATTAAATGGCCAATCTATTTTGCTGTCTGTCAATTAAATGTTGATATCTATCCAAAACTTCCACAGCAATGTCATTCCAAGAGCGCACCAGAGTCTCTGCGGTTGCAATTTATGGGCATTTATAGACTATTTCTGCTCCACCTTCACTCCCGTAATGCGGCTCTTGAAATCGCCTGCCTTCTGGAGTGGGAACACCAGCGTGCGCTGATAGTGCATCTTGGCAGAAGGATTATACACGATAGGCTGAGTAGCTGTAGCATCACTCTTCTGGAATGTAGCCAGGTCTTTCTGCTGCATCGCATAAAGAGTGATAGGACCCAACTCCTCACGCAATTTGCCATCCACATAAAGACAGGTTTTCCTGTTGTCGCCCGTAATCGCCAGAGTTACCTTCTTGCCCTTCTCTACCCTGTAGTTGAACTTGTTGAGATAACCCTCGTGGGCAAAACCAAGCTGGCCACTTTCAGGTTCAGAAAGATAGAACGTGGCGTTATCAGATGAGAACAACACCGTGCCCTTCGGCTCATCGGCTCCCTCGATGGTGAACTCCACCCGATAGCCATAACCCACTTCCTGCTCGCCCGTGGTCTGACCAGGGTTCAAAGTCTCTATCCTGAGCTGCTTGCCCTTCTGCCAGCGTGCTGCCTCGTTTACCGCAGGAGCCTCGCTGAGCGCAAGACGAAGACGATTGAAATCTTCAAAGGAGAAAGATGTAGCAGCACCCGTCCAGCACTTTGCCGACAGCGTCTGCAGGGCAGGGAACAGTCGGTCGTGAATATCCTTCACCGTAATGCCGTTGCCCGCATGGTCGTTCCATACGGCAAACATACCGCCGAGAATAGCTGGGTCGTTCTCCTCGAACTTCTCGTTGCCAATCTGAGCTGGGGTCCATGAATCGTAGAGATACTGGCAATTCAAGTAATCGTAATAATAACCTGCTGCCGGAACGATGTAAACCAATCCGTCAGGAATGCTCACCAGTTTATAGCCCAGGCGCTTCATCTCCTTCGGGTCAGCATAACCATTGTACCAGCAATGCATCATCACGTTCTCCGACTTCACCTTGGTGTCGCCCTTGGCATGAGTAAGTGCGCCCCAAACGGCAGCCTGCTTGCCAAACGACTCCACATATTTAATATAATGGTCGGTGAAATAGCGGAATTTCTCCACCACCTCCTTCTTGGCGTTGGAATACTCATCGGTTCCGATGTGAACTATCTTGCCTCGGAACACGGGGTTCTTGCCCTCCAGATACTCCTTGAAGAGCCCATCCACAAACCTGTAGGTCTCGGGATTGAAGAGGTCGAGATGATCCATGCCATATTCCTTGGAACCGATTTCCGGCTTGTAATGGGTGAAGGCGAGCGAATGGGCAGGCACATCTATCTCGGGGATGATGTTGACGCCATACTGCTCTGCCAGTTTCTGGAGTTCGATGAACTCAGCCTTGGAATAGCTGCCATCCTTAGCCGTGAGTCCCGGATAGGTGTCGCATTCCAGGCGGAAAGCCGCCTGGGTCTTTGCCCAATCATTACCGAAAAACTGTCGGAATCCGTTATCATTCAGATGAATCTGCAGGGTATTCATCTTGTAATAAGACATCATCTTGACCAGCGAGCGCAGATAAGACATCGGGATAAACTTTCTGCCGCAATCCATCATGAAGCCTCGCAGCCCGTAGGCAGGCGTATCCTGGGTTGAACCCTTAGGCAGCACGAAGCCAGCCGAGCGCTGCTGCTCTGAAAGCTGCAGCACGGTGCGGGTTCCCCATACCAGTCCTTCTACCGAAGAAGCCGTGATGGTAGTTACGTCGCCAATGGTGAGGCGATAGCCTTCCTTGCCGAGCAGTCGGGCTGATTTCCTATCAGACTGGAGCACCAGCACAATGTCGCCGGCAGAGGGTTTTCCCGTCTTAGGCGTGAGCGATTTTCCCAACAGGTCGTGGTAATCTGCAGCAAAGAGTTTTGCCACATCCTGGGCGTTCTTTCCGCCCTTCACCACGTATTTGCCCGATGGGGTAAACATTCCCTCTGCCCCGCTCCATTGCTTGAGTTCAGGGATTACAAAAGGTTTTTCGTTGACCGTTGCCCAGCCACACGAAAGCACCAAGGTGCAGCAAGCCGTCAGCAAGAGACGCTTGAATTCATTTAGGTTTTTCTTCATACTTTTCCGTTTTATGTTATGAGTTAAATATTTCATTATCAATCATGGATGCTGCCATCAGAACATCTCATAATCAACTGTTGATGTTGTTATTCACACCATTTTAACGGCAAAGATACGAAGAAAACCCGAGACTTCTTCTACTTTTTAGAGATTATTGACCGAAAACAGAAGAAAAAAGAAAAATATCCTCCCAAAAAACTTGTTCGTTTCTTAAAATAATCGTATCTTTGCTGCGGATATTCTATGAAAATCCGCAACGCTATTGCGGATAATCTACGAAAATCCGCAATAGAAACTTATAAAAAAGAGCTATTATGATTAAACGTATATGCCATATTGACAATGATTTAGAAGACAGCATTTTTCTGTTTGGAGCTAGACAAACAGGAAAAAGCACTTTCTTGCGCCAGACTTTTCCTGACTGTATCTATATTGACCTATTAGATACTACCATAAAAGGACGATTCAAACGTCGTCCTTCCCTGCTCTACGAAATGCTTTCAGATAAAGAGACGGGAACATTGGTCATCATAGACGAAATACCGGAAGTGCCTGAACTACTCAACGAAGTGCATCGTCTGATGTCGGAAAAAGGAATCGTATTTATCCTATGCGGATCCAGTGCCCGAAAACTGAAGCGAAAGGGTTACAACACCTTAGGCGGAAGAGCTTATCCGGTTTACCTCTTTCCATTCGTTAGTGCCGAGATTCCGGACTTCAATCTCCAACAAGCCATCAATTATGGAATGTTGCCCCCACATTACCTGGCAAAGAATCCGCATCGACGTCTTTCAGCCTATATTGATGTTTATCTGAAAGAAGAAATCAAGGAAGAAGCTTTGGTGAGAAACCTCAACTCTTTCCAGCGATTTCTAGAAGTTGCAGCCCTGACAGATGGTGAGATCATCAACCTCAATAACATTGCCCAGGATTGTGGAGTAAGCGCAAATACCGTAGGCAACTATTTCGACATTCTGGAAGATACTCTTTTAGGTTTTCGTATTCCAGCCTACACCAAGACGATGAAGCGCAGATTGGTACAAGCACCCCGATTCTATTATTTTGATGTAGGTGTTGCCAACCATTTATTGCATCGCAAGGAACTGGTAAGGGGCACTGCCGAGTATGGTCATGCCTTTGAGCACTTGGTAATACAGGAGTTAAGAGCCTGGCTTTCCTACCAGGAAAGTACAGAACAATTAAGTTATTGGCGAGCCTATACAGGACAAGAGGTAGATGCCGTAATAGGTGACGGTAGAGTTGCCATTGAAATAAAATCTGTAGAGGAAGTATTGCCAAGGCATCTGAAAGGTCTCAAGACTTTTGCATCTGATTACCCGGAAAGCCAACAGATGATTGTATCGCTCGACCCGATAAACCGGAAGATAGGAGAAATCGAATGTATCTATGTTTTGGATTTCTTTAAAAGACTTTGGAGGGAAGGAATATAATTCTTCCCTCCAAAGATTATCCGAGTGCTTAATCATAGAGATAGAAAATACGCTCCATCATGTGCCACTTCTCATCGCTCGTAGCACCCTTGCCGCACTTCTGGAACTTGCCTACCACTTCCTCCCACTCTGCCTGTCTAGGAAGGGTGGCGAGCTCTGCCATTTTCTTGTCCCAATCGAAATCTTCGGGAGCATCCACAACCATCACCAGTCGGTTGCCGAAGATGTAAATCTCCATCTCCAGGATACCAACCTGACGGATTCCGTCACGAATCTCCTTCCATTGCACACCTTCTGAATGCAGGCGGCGATATTCACGGATAGCCTCCTCATCAGATTCCAGTTCCAACCACTGCACGTAGCGCTTGGTGGCTACCGGATACTTCTTCTGTTCATAACCTTTTATCATAATCATTAGGATTTTAAAGATTCAACTATTTGTTATTTCTTATCTTTTGCAAAAATATGAAAAAAGTTTGAGCAGAACAAACCAAGTTACCGATATTTTGTTTATTTTTGCATTATCATTGCAGAAATGCAAGATCAAGATTTGCAAAACGATTCTATGAAATTTAAGAAACTAAAGATTAAGATATGAAGAAACTACTTTTATCCATCGCCTTTCTGCTCCCTGGTATGGGAATGATGGCGCAGACTCAGGTAACGACTGCCGAAGGTATCCTCGAAGGAAAAGACCTCTCAGGCATCACAGTATTCAAGGGTATTCCGTTCGCTGCCCCTCCGGTAGGAAATCTCCGCTGGAAGGCTCCGCAGCCTGTACAGAAATGGCAGGGCGTTCGCGAGGCAAAGGAGTTCGGACCGAACCCGATGCAGGAACCCATCTTCGGCGATATGAACTTCGGTACGAAGACCAACAGCGAGGATTGTCTCTATCTGAATATCTGGACTCCGGCAAAGACCATGAAGGAGCATCTGCCGGTTTTGATTTATTTCAACGGTGGAGGACTGATGGCCGGTAGCGGAAGCGAACCTAGATATGCGGGCGATGCAATGGCGCGCAAGGGAATCATCTCCATCACAGCCAACTATCGTGAAGGCATCTTCGGCTTCTTCGCTCATCCTCAGCTTTCCAAGGAAACCTCCTATAAGGGTTCCGGCAACTATGGTTTCATGGACCAGGTGGCTGCCATCCAGTGGGTGAAGGACAATATCGAGGCCTTCGGCGGCGACCCTAACCGCATCACCATCGTGGGCGAATCGGCTGGTTCCATGTCGGTTAGCGCCCTGATGGCTTCCCCTCTCTGCCAGGGACTCTTTGCCCAGGCAATGGGTTCCAGCGGTTCGGTGATGGGATTCAAGAAGATTGCCACCCAGAAGGAAGCCGAGGAGAAAGGCGTGCAGCTTGCCCAGAAAATAGCCGAGAAGATGGGTAAGGAAACAGGCAAGAAGGTGAAAAAGAACGTAGGAATGAAGAACCTCAACGAACTTCGTGCCCTGCCTGCCGAGAAACTGATGAAGCTGGCGGGCATAAGAGCCGTTCCGGTCTATAACATCGACGGATATTTCATGAAAGAACAGCCTATAGAGGTATTTGCCAAGGGCGAACAGACCAAAGTGCCTCTGCTCATTGGCGGTAACAACCAGGAGATGACTCCATGGGCGGTATTGATGGGCAAACAGCCTACCGTTGAGAATCTGAAGGCTGGCGCCAAGGCCACCTTCGGGTCAGAGAACATCGATGAACTCTTCCGCCTTTACGGAATCAACAGCGACAAGGATGTGTTGGAGCAGCCGGGTGTGAATCTGGCTTCGGATATCTTCCTGGATTATTCTACCTGGAAGTGGGGCAACATGCACAAGCTGACCGGCGGACAGCCAGTTTACCGCTACCGCTATTGTCATCCTCGTCCTGCGATGGCAATCAAGGGCAAGGTGGCAGCTTTGGCTGGCGGCGTGGTAGATGCCAAGGAAGGTGCAGCTCCTGCTCCACGAGATAAGGGTGCCGTTCACTCTGCCGACATCGAGTATGCAATGGGCACATTGCCAACCAACCGCGTATTCGACTGGCAGCCTGATGATTACATGATCAGCGACATCTTCAGCCAGTATTACGTCAACTTCGTGAAGACCGGCAATCCAAACGGCTTGGGCCTGCCAGAGTGGCCATCCACCAACGGCAAGGCAGTAGCTCCTGTGCTTCAGATTGATGAGAACACCGTCGTGAAATCTGATGCCCAGATGGAGAAGCGCTATGATTTCATCGACAAAATGTTCTGGGAGAAGAAATAGAGATGTTTCAGAAATTCATCATCAATAGAGACGGAGTGCTGAAGTTCGGTCACGTCTACCTGCATCGCGACATGCTGGCTCCAGGCGAGCAATGCACCTACGGCGGCGGATTGTGGAAGATAGACGAAGGCAGAGGTGCCATCGTACTTTATGGCAGAAGTTTTGACTTCGGTCCTCCCGATTTCGACTTTGTGAAACAGATAGATTGGACGGGCTTGGGGGGAACCCCTCGCCCGCTCCTCTATCTGCCTCATTGGCCTGACGAAGAAGAGATTGTGCCAGTCATCATTTAAACTATGGTAATCCAGACGGATTCATCCTTCTCTCTCGCTTCCCTGATACGCTTCATCAGACGATGCAGCCAGATGCGGGAGTTCACCACCATGCCCTTCAGCCTGTTTTCGCCCACCAGGATGCAGCCCTGGGTATCGTCGGGATAATTGCCGGCATGGATGCGGATGCCCTCGAAATCGGGCACGCCCTGGACATACGGCAGCCACTCCTTGAACTGGGGCGACAGGGTGATGAGCACCCGATAGGAACCTTCGGGAATGGCGGTATGCCCCGGAATCTTTCTCGCCACCTTACCGCTCTGACGACTGTACCTGGCATCCACCTCCTCCGGCCTCAAGTCTATCCCCTTCAGGTTGCGCCACGTCGGTTCCAGGGTATCGCAGAAGTAAGTATCCTTCGACAGCTTCTCCATGTCGAAACAGTTTCTGAAGCTGCGCTTGTCGCCGGCATTCCTGCCCGACAGCGCCTTGCGCTTCACATCACCATCAGCCAGCAGATACAGTCGGCCGATGGTATAAGTATTCTTCTTAGCTATTCGCTTAACTACTATTTCCATACGCTAAATTCTGATTTCATTCTAACTCTTAGGATAGGTCTTAAAATAAACTGAGTCACTGAGTTTCTGAGTCACTGAGTCGCTTTCCTCTATCTCAATATAGCCACGGCGTATCCAGTTTCTCAGCATTTTTGCCGTACCCTTGGCGTTCATGTCATTCTTCAGACGCAAGCTCTCTACCTGCTGGTAGTTGAATTTTTCGGGCAGGAATTCAAGGATACTGCTTGGTCCCTTCTTGCTTTCCTGATCTCCTTCGCGCATAGCCTTCTTGATGGCATCCCCGAAGAAGCGCATCTTGCAGTAGAGATCGTAGCGCTCGCTCCAGCGGATGAAATCCGCTATCTCCGGTTCCCATTTGTAGCCGTTAGCCACATAGAGCACGCAGGCTTTCAGATAGCCGATGACGTTGGCACGGAAGCTCAGGTTCTCGTAGACTCTATCCTGCGACAGACGGGAGAACTCCGCATTCTCATCCTTCAACACCTTGGCTAGCTCGAACGCCTCCTGACATTCCACCAGTCCCGTTGCCATACAGAGATTGTCAATGTAGGGTTTCAGGGCATTTCTGAATTCTTCATCGTAGGTGCCGTAGATGGGAATATCCTCACCGATATCACGCTCCGGGATGGTGCAGAAATTGATACGTGAGATAGGTCCGTCGGTCAGCACCCTCTTGAAGTATTTGATGCCCTTCTGGATGGTGGTGGAAGCATTCCAGTTGAAACGGATGGTGACACGCTCGGTTACGCTCTGGGTTCCCACACGGGTCTGTCCATATTGATTGTCTGGGTCGAAGGCGAGACACATGATGCGGAACTGCTGACTGCCGATACCTTTCAGCGCATCAAACTGGTCGATTTCGTTCAGCGAAGTGTAAAGGAAATGTTCCTTGGCTTCAGCTGTACGCATCACGAAGGCTGGGTTGGTCATGTCGGCATCAATCTCCTGGATGATGAGGTTTTCGGGACGCTTGCGCTTGTCCTTGTTGGCACCCTTGCGCATCATTTCGTCCTTCCATTCCTTCTCACGTTTCAGGTTTTCCTGGTCACGCTTACGGATATCCTCCATGATGAAATCGATAGGTTTCTGCACGCAGCTCTTTCCAGCTCCTGTACCTGCCAGCAGGCAGCACATGAGGGTTGCTTCGTGCTCTACGTTGTCAATATAATTAAAGCGGGTCTTCCAGAGATGGGTAGCGAGAGGAGGAAAGATAGCATTAGCCACAGCCGCCTTATAGTCCTCCGGAGTATTCGAGATGAGCAGTTCTACCAGCTTCGGCAGCTTCTTCGGCATCGGTGGAGGAGCAGGATAATCATCGTCTTCGTTACTTTGAACTCCGTTACTTTGAACATTGAGATTTGAACTTTGAACTGTATGATTACCCGCCAGGCGTTCCGGGGATTTGCAATCCCCGGCAAGCAAGCTCTTGGCCGCCTGCTCCGCCAAGGCATTCACCCGAATCACATCCCTAGAAAACGGCTTCGAACTGTCACCATATTTCGCATAGAAATCATGGATAAGCTGGTGGCAGTCGGGTTCCAGATAATAGCTTGGCATCTTCTCTGCCACCACCTTCATCAGCTCCTCTTCGCTCATCACTCGTGATGCTCCGGCACTCATAATGGCGAGCAGGGAGGAATGTCTGGACCCCACGGTATCGATATTCATTCCCTTCAGTCCCGCAGATTCCTGGAATAGGTCGAAGGCTATCAGATTCTTCTCACTGGCAGAACCTGCTTCTGTGGCTGCCACTCTGCCAGCATTCTGAGCATCTCCAGCAGGGCTGAGATGAGAATCATCAACACGATTGCTATCACCAGATTGGGCAGGCTGAATAGCAGAGCCAGAAGAAACAGCGTTATCGCCACTAGTGCCCGGAAGTCTATTGTCTTCACTTTGAACATTGAACTTTGAACATTGAACTTTATGATTACTTTGAACTTTGAGATTTGAACTTGGAACTTTATGATTACTATCATTAGGTATTTGCCCCTGAAAGTCCCCCACCAGGCGTTCCGGGGATTTGCAATCCCCGGCAAGCAAGCTGTAGCGAGCCGTCCCCCTACCGTCAATCGTAAGCCCACGCTTTAGGAAAGCCTCTCTGCGGGCTTTCAGCTCCTCTGCGGGCAATACAGCATACCAGTCCTTGGAACGGTAGATCTCGGAGCCTTTATCCGTGATGAAGATGATTCTTTCGGGCGTGATGCAGCTCTTGTCATACGGAATCCCAGCCGCCTCACAATACGCCTTCTGCGTCTCCTCGATGGTCATCCCCATCGGCATACGGATGTCGATATGCAGTTTCTTTCTTGCCGAATACTCCAGATGCAGCAGCTTCCCCTTCCATATCGTGTTGCTGCAGTTCAGCTCACGGGCCTTCTCCAATGCAGCATCCACATACTCCATATCGTCCACATCGATGGTGGTCTGGAAGAGGAAACTCTCAGGGTCCGCATCCTCGGCAGAACGGTGGTTGTTTCTGAACCTGTAGTAGTGGATGGCACGGATAGGCAACTGCTTCTTCAGCGCCTCTCTAGCCTTCTTCACCGCCGTCCCGTCGCCGTCATCAACACCAGATATCGGCTTCTCGCCACGTATCTGTTCTATCACGCCCTTCAGCCAGTTCTGGGCTATCAGACTGTCGTAGACCGTCAGGGGCTGGGAAGAATTCAATCTTCCCATATTGCCCTTGCGTGCCGGATTCAATGCCATTACTTGTACTGTTCCCATGCCACTTCCTCCTTGAAATGCTTAGCCTTGCCCTTGATTTCCAGCACCTCTTTGTAAAGATACTTCATAATATCCACCTTATTCATGTCCTTAGAGAAGGAGAAGGAAGCGAACACACGCTGAGGAGATGTTCTCAGGGCGCCATGCGAGGTATGGATAATCTCGGTATATCTCTTCTCGCCCGTGATGGCATAAGGCTTGAAGTCGAGCTTGTCGCCGCATTCGCCTCCGCTGCATACCATTCTGCCCGGAATCACCTTAGCGTCCTCTGCAATGGTCTCCGTATCGTTCCAAGGAGCCTTGCGGATAGCCACGTTACCACACTCGTCAGTAATCACACTGGCATCTACTCTCTGGGCGTTCAAAAGCGCCTGTGTAGCAGCCTCAGCAGCTGCTGAAAAACTTTTCTTGCTCATATATATTGAAGTTTTAGAAAGATATGTTATTAATCAAAAATCTGGTCATTGATGGTCAGGACTCTGCCATTGAAGCGGACATCGATGGGCATAACCTCCGAGTTGTCAGACAGCAGGAAAACACCATCAGCACAGTAGCAATACACAAACATCTTGTTGTTCAGACTGTTCTTGATGAATCCCAGCAACCACTTGGCAATCAACTTGTCACCACGCTTCTGTGGGTTCACCATATCTGCCACCATCACCTCGTCGCAGAAGTTATAATCCACGGCAACGTTTTTCTTTCTGCGGTTGGAAGTCTTCATTTCCAGATCCAGGAAAAAGGTTTTGAATTCAACTCTCTCCTTTGGCTCCATCACAATATGGAAGTTTCTCAACTCGCCCTCTGTGTCAGCCACGATTTCAAAGAGTTCCTTAGGTGTCTTGTCGAAAACACGCTGCAAGTCGCTCATGTTGAAGAAGAGCTTGTCCCCCACCATCATCACTCTCATTTTTCCATATTGAGGATGCTCGAAATAATACGGTTTCATTTCTTTCATCATTATATATATTAACTTGGTTGGAGCTGCGACCATTCGCCAAATCCCGTATCCCGGAAGCGGTACCAATTTCCCATATACGGAAAAGCCCCGGAACCCAGACCATGTTGGTTCTGAATTCCGGGGCAAAGATACGGCGAAAATTTGGAACGAACCTAGTACGTACCCCGTACGGTCGTACTAGTACTACTTGCTAAAAAGCCGTATTATTGTAAACATTCTTTGATTTCTTCATAAAATTCTGCTATAGAAGGCGAAGAAATGGCTTCATTATATCGTGTTCTCATCACAGAAGGCTTCATGTGCCAAAATTCCGAAAACACTTTCCATACATGATTTATATTCAATTTGCAGGCTATTTGATAAGCAAGATACGCCTTCTGACAGGCGGAGAGATTGAGAGGCTGGAAATTCTCATCTAAAATCTCCTTCTTATACAATTTCAAAAAGATTCGTGTAGCCTTCTCTCCAATCAATTCTTTAGGTATCTGAGGTGCAAAAGGAAGGCCTAAAGGAACTTTTTGAGAATAATCAGGTTCATCACCTTTTTCATCCTCATCTACCACTTCAAAATCAGCATCATTGATTTCATCCTCCGATGAAGGTCGAGAGGACTTCTTCCCAGAAGGACAACCGAAGTTATTGTCACCAATATGGAATCCGCCACCAATGTTCAATTCTTTGATATCAATTGCAATCTTGATTGTCATAGCTTATTAGGTTTAAAAGGTTATGGGCACTTGTAGTCATCTCCAACGCAGAATTGTCGTTGAAAGAGACAACGATAACTACACTTAGGCTGATTGCCCCCGTCTTGGCAAGAGCAATCAAGGTTCTGAGAAAGAACCTTGTCACCATCTTTTTCATATACAAAATTTCATGAAAAAATGACCATTACTTACCTCACAAGTTAGTGGAGTTGGCCCCTGCGATTTTCACAAGGTGACGTTGCTATCGGGGACATAGAACGGCATAAAGCTCAGACATGCCCCCAAATACATAATGAATGTTTCATTGTTTTAAAGATTAGTATATGTTTATTAAACTCTTACCGCTCATAGCTGATATGAGACGGCATATTATATTTATTTGATTCCTTGCGTTACGAATTTACGCAAATCAATCTTCTTCCTAATCAAGTCTTCTACATCATCAGCCGATTCACCATATATTTTATGGTATCTTTCTTTCATCTCAAAGAGCTTTTTCAGCCATAGCTCCCGTTCCTTAACATGCTTCTGGTAGTTCTCCACCGCCACAGTTTCCTGATGAAGATAATAACCTATAATATAGCAGAATTTGTTAAGTGTGTTATGTGATACAGAGGGATTCATATTTCTCAGTTTTCTGACAGTAGGATTTGCAATATCAAACTCCATTTTCATCAATTTAAGAGGAGAGATATCATCAATGATCATCTGGTCAAGAAGTGGTCCCACCCTCTCGATCTTCTTCTTTCTCATATACCTGTCGGCGTATGATTTATCATATCTATTACCTCTTGCCATAGTCTATTATATTTTGAATACAAAGTTACACAATTTTTTCGATATTTGCAAGAGCCGTGAAAACATTTAATTTTCACAATGTATATATTTTTTTTAATGATTCTCAGAAAAGTATACAAAAAAAAGGAGAAAGTGCGCAATTAAGTGCATCACTTTCTCCCTGGCTTATTCTTCTCCTGTAATGAGATTTACCACCCTGGTAAATGTTATACCCGTAGGTACTCTTTCTCCTTTACTTCTCAGGTACTTCACCAGTTTCTTCTTTGCCCAGTTGAGTCTTTGATCTCTGTCTTTATAGATACTCCTAACAGAGAGGAGGGCTGAACACGATATTACGACAAAAAGTTCAAAACGAGAGGTGGCGAATACCACCTCTCTCGCAACTTTACTGTTAGTTATACAGCCGTAAACTGTTTATCTATTTAAATTTGTTCTTTTGTATTAACTTCCACCAAATACTTAATCGGTTTGATGTTCACTTTACATGATTACTTTTCTTGATTGCTTTTTCAAGAGAGGAAGCTCTCTGATATTCCGCTTCCTCTCTCGATTATTATCTACTGAAAGATTTTCTGAATCATCTTCTCAATACATTTTGCATCGTCAAGTGTATAGACATTCATTGCTTCATGCTCTGAAGGTTTCTTCATTCCCCACCATTCCCTGAGATTGGCACCTCGGGTTGATGACATGATGAACGAATTGAGAACAATCTGCTTATCGCCTGCACTTGGCGCAAGACGTACTTCCAAATCCTTGATTTTCTTATAGAATTTAATCTTTGGATTCTCAGGCACAATATGCATCAAACCCTTCGGGTCGATAAAGTTGATATACTGCTTATCATCGGTATCAATCCAGAGTATATAGTCTGGATAGAAATTACCCGCTTCAAAGAAGCCCATACCTACCTTACTCTTGTTACGAAGCAAGAAGAGTGATTTATCCTTCCATTCTGCATCATGATTCTTCATATAGCAGTCGAGAAGATCTACGAAGGTCTTCTCATCTTCATTCAGCTGAACTGGAGAGACCTGTATCTTCAGATTGTTCTTCTTTACGCATACTAGAGGAGCATAGAGATGATGGCGGAAATCGAACAGCACGAACTGTTTTGCAAGCGTACTCTTTTCATATTCCGATATACCTCTTTCTGTTGCCAGTATCGTTGCAGCATCCGAAATGAACCTGTTGAGTTCTTCACCACAATCGCCGCCCACTTCTTCGGTCAGATTGATTCTATATTCATCCACGAAGTTGTTGTCGGTAGCCTCCAGCTCTCCATACTCCAGGTATTTGTCTTCCCATGCCTCTTTCTCAAACTTAAAGAATTTATCCATGTAAATCTTTAAAGCCATAATCGCAAAGTCAGTTACTTCTTCCCGGCGCTTGATGCTGTCAATCTTCAGATGGTCAGCAGGAACGATATAGCGATACCATTCTCTATCACCAAGAATAGAAGACAATCTGTCTCTGTCAATCGTGATATTGAAGTAGAGTTTCTCATTTTTATACATTTCGATTTCATCGAATATGCGATAATAATCGAGCAACGGGATGTTCTCCTCCGGCATATCAACAGGCTTGCTATTCACCTCTATACGCATATCAATAGAACCACTGGATTCTATTGCCTGTACCTTGCTGCGGCAATCGAGTTCAACAGGATTTTTCATAAGATAGCTCTTGAAATTCTCGCTTGGCTTATCCAACAGCTTGCGTTCAGCATCTCTTTTGAATATCTTACCGCTTTTAACTCTTATCACACGGAGTTTTTTAGCTTTGGCTTCCTGATAACGTGATACCGTTGGCAAGGTAATCTCCGTAATCTGGTCGTTGCTTGGCACATCTTCCAACTCCAGGAATGCCTTGAACTCCTCCATGTAGTTAGCCTTTACTCCGAAAATGGTCAACGTTTCCAATTTACCTAAGTATTTTGGAGCTTGAACACCTGGAATATTGATAGCACGGCTACGCTTCAGCATACCATTATAGCCTTTCAGACGCACACCACGGCCAAACATCTGAATAGCCTGGGAACCTTCACCTTTGGCAAAATTGATAAGACCCATGGTGCTCACTCGCCAACTGTTCCAGCCTTCGGTAAACTTTCTAGAACCTATCAGGACGTTGATCTTGGAATCCTTGCGATTGATGGATTCAAAAAGCGAATCATTGTTGAATGATTCATTCTTCGTAACAACACCCTTGCTTTCGCAGGATTTTACCAGCGTATCCGTATCACCAACACTAATCACGCCAAAATAATCACCATCCTCGCCAATACGCATAGCTATTTCACTAGCCTTGCTCAGATGGTCAAGGTGTAGGCGAGGCTCATCTGCATGGCTCGTCGTATTGAAAAGCAGATGCAACATATCTTCATAAAGCACCTGTCCATCAGGCGTATTACCCCCATTCAAATCATAGAGTGGAGTGAAATCATGCGAGAAGATATCAATGCCTCTGGCATCGATAAGACCCGTATTCTGCTGCACCACCAGGTTGATACGCTGGATGGTTTGGCGCTTGTTACGGACAAACTGGTCGATAAACAAAATAACATCCTGAACATCCGTGAGAGCCTTATCTAGACTTTTCGGCTTGTTCGATTTACTTGTTTTCTTGGGTGCGCTTGCCTTGTTCACGCTATTACCCACAAACACCAGCAGCGGATTTTCTATTCTGAAAGGAGCCAGCTCCTTGCCATATTCCAAGAAGCATTTCTTCTGCTGATAGAAGCTGAGAAGACAACCGGTCAGGTAAAGCAGACGGGAATCTTCGCTGATATCGGCATTCTTCAGGTTATAGATACGATAATCCTTACCATATCCATCATTATAGAAATGCTTATAGGAGTAATCGAAGAGGATTGCTTTCTGATAATCCTCCACGTTTTCCCGGTCTTTCTTATTTGTTTTCTTGCCTGCTAGAGCCTGCTTGAATGTGGCTGAATACTCAAAGGTAAAGCCATCCTCAGCCATTTTCTGACGGTAGCTAACCCATTTTTCTCCACCTACCAAACCACGATGGCCTTCATCCACCAACAACAGATTATTGGTTTCAAAACTATCCACGCTGACCGTCTTGTCCTTGCCGACATCATCAAGCTTATTTATATCAATAATCAGTACTTCATTGCCATCAAATTTTAACGGACCTTCCTTGACAAAGATTTTGGCAGGTATCCCCGATATCTTCAGTTCCTCCAGATGCTGGCGGCTCATGCCCTCATTCGGAGTCAGCAAGATGACATTATTGATATCTATGCTCGCATTGATGCGTTTAGCTCGCTTCAGATAATATGAAAACTGCAAGATATTGACATGCAGAATCAGCGTTTTACCTGAACCTGTAGCCGACATGTAGGCAAGTTTGTTCATCTTTGCCAAATCGAAGTCCTGGAAGCCAATCTGCCCCAAAGTACGGTCTTCTTCATCATGAAGAAAATCTGTCAACTCCTGCTGGAAGGCTTCCTTATCAGAAAACCAACGATCCAGGTAAATCTCCGTGAAAAGGAGGCTGAGATACTGGAAATATTTCCAGGTCAGTCCGCCTCTGTTTTCACCGATTTTCTGTGTATATCGTCTGATGTTTTCATCATACACTCGCAGTTTGGTTTCCGGTATTCTGCATCCAGGCTGTTTGAAGAAGTATTCAATGAACAGGGTATTACCAGTAGATTCATTGATACCTTCCTCTTCCGGCAGGTTCATCTGTCTCGCCAGCTGCTTCATATCCGTGATACCCAACTCTCGCTGCATGAATTTGAAGAGCACCAATTTTTCATCAAAGCGCAATTCCTGCACCTGATTCTTTTTAGTCCTAGCCATAATTACATTTCTTCAAACATACGTTTATTAAATTCCTGCTCTGTCAGAACTACCTTCCATGATTCATCTGATGTACGAAGATTCTCCAGATTGTTGTCTCCATTTACATAGATAATATCATACTCTCGGTCGAGCGGATTGATGCGATACTTCTCGAAATAGGCATCCAGGGCTGCATTGCTGGCCATTAAATCATCGCTGATGGTACGCCAGATGACCAGTGCCTTACGACCGTCTGGGAGCGTTCCTTCTATCTGGCGGAAGGCAAACTGGGTGCCTTTTACCAAATCTACAGCACCTTCGTACATTGGCTTTGCAGCAGGGAGGCTGTCATAGGTTCTGATGATACCCTGATGCTTGACAGTAAGACCTATCAAATAGTTGAAGGTCTCGCAAACATCCACCTTACGAAGCTTCATCTCATTCTTCTCCGTGATGTTCATCTCGTAGCTAAATGGAGCCTTAAATGCATCCAAATTCAACAAGCTGCCCTTTGCTTCAAAATCAAGCATATAGTTGATGGTGTAGTCATCACCAAAGAGGCTTGCCAAGCTTTCATCTTTCTTCAACTGGATGTTGTTCAGGGCATCTTCGTATGACTCTAGACAAAAATATTTTAAAATATGGCTCACCCCTTCATTTCGTTTGATAGGTTTGCCATTTTTCCACCCCTTAGTATCAACATCATAGATAGCTTTTTTTACACGATGTATAGTGGCTGTATCAAAATAGCTACCCATTTCTAACATTATATATTTTCGATGTCCCTCATCCAATCTATTTTGTAACAAAACAGCATGAGCTGTTGTTCCAGAACCACCAAAGAAGTCCAAGACAACACCTTCTTTTTTATCAGAAAGACCTGCACAAACACATTCTAGTACATTAAAAATAGATTTTGGGTACTTGAACGGTACTTTCATATTTGTAAGCAAAGCAGAGCCATAGCTATTAGCAGAATATTTTTTATCTGTCCAAGTTGTTTTATGGCGAAATCTCTTTTTGGTTCTCATGATGTCGATTTCATTATTCGGAAGTTTTTTCACCCACAGTTCCGAATTAATAATTGCATCAACTGTTTTTACTTCAAAAACCCATTTCTTCTCTACTCCATTATTATCAATTGGATATACCTCAATAGTGCCGTCCTCTAAATTAACATTCCTGCCTTGCGGATGGAAATCTTTAGGACAGACCTCTCCATGACCTACTATTCGATTATTTTTTACAAAAATTGGATAAAAGCAATTAGCTGCATCTTCCCTTAAATTGCTATTACCAGAATTGTCTCTAAATGTTCGGACATCCCATTCTTCTTTCTCTCTATCTTCTAATCCTATTAAATTTTTTATATTAGGAAAAACGAATACAGCAAACTCATTGGTAAACGAAAAATTGTCACCCTGCTGACCTGAAGGATTGTGTATAACAGTGACTGTAGTAATCTGCTTTGTCGGTTCTACAATTCTCAACAATTCGCATAATCGTGTTTGCTCGATTTCATCAATAGCAATTATTTCTACTCCATCCGTATTTAATAACTTTGAAGATAGAAAAAGTCTTCCTTCCATAAGACTAAGCCATGACGAATGCTTAAATGTATTCTTATACAAGATTTCACTTGTTTTTGCATTATATGGAGGATCCGTATAAATACATTTTATAGCTTTATTGTATCTTTCTGTTAGCAAATTCAACCCATGGAAGTTGTCGCTTTTTATCATCAATCCTCCCGTCTCCTTATCCAAATCATCATACTCAGCAAGAAGTCTATTCTTAAACTCCTCACTAAAGTGTTTGGTATCCACAATAAGGTTCTGATTTTGCTTCAAAAAGAGCACAGAAGGTACTGGGGTGAAAGGTTCTGTATGCTCCAAATCTGGCTGAATTTCATCAATAGCATACATATCAATCCACTCCTGTACTTGCGCCTTGTTCTGGCGAATTTCATCATAATACTCCTCTGGAATACGGTCGAGCGTAATACACCAGTTAGTCTCTACGACAAACTTTTTCTTCAACCAGAGTTTCTTCTGGAAGTTCTCAATCTGCGCCAAGAACTTGATAATAACACGGCCTACCTGCTTGATAGCACGAACCTTAGCGATATAAGTCTCCACACGAGCCTCATTTTCTGTATCAAGGTCATCAAGGTGCATCACCTCGTTCTTGATAAAGAAATCAAGCTCTCGTGACAAGAAACCACCCAGGTCTTTGTGAATGAAGTAATCAAAAGTATTCTTTGCCACATACGCCTTCAGGTGCTTGTCCAAGAAGCTAATCTGATCCTTAGCCTTGGCATCAGGATTCGTAATTCGCAACAATTCCAGCATAACAGCAGTTGGTTGCGTACTGAGCCACTGCTTAATTTCTACTTTATTCTTTTCTGAATAATCTACTTTCTTTTTCTTCTTACCCTCCTCGTCCGTCTTCACTTCTGCTTCTTTAGGCACATCAAAGAAAAAGCGGATATTAACGGTCTTTTCCTCTTCGTTATATTCGAATGTCTTTACGCCAGGATACTTCTCTTCATCTTCTGTAAAGAGCATGAATTCGCGCTTTTTATTCTTGTCTTCCTTGTTGTTGTTCTGCTCTGTTGTAGCATCTACCAAAAGGAAATGAACCGTATAATCGCCAGCGGTAAAAGTATAATCTTTGAAATTTTCAGACGTCTTGATATAGTACTGGTCTTGATTAGCCCAGTACAACTTTACTTCCTCACCCTCGTAAGGAATAGCATAAACACCCTCCTTATAGCGGCGCTTGCTGATGAAATCTCCCTCATCATAGTAGCGGCTAAAGAAGTTGTAAAGCGCACTATATACGTCACTCTCCAAGGCGCTCAAATCTGTGCCTTGTTGCAATTCACCCTTATTTCCCTGAGCAAAAGGCTCTAAGGTTTCTCTGATTTGCTTTGGGAGTCCTTCCGTAAAGAACTTCTGGATTTCCTTACGTCGGATATTGAGGATTCGGTAGATACCGAAGTCAAGATCAGACTTATCCAATTCAAACATCTGGTTCAATAGTTCAATGAACCTTATCATTCTTTCATTCATATATGCTTTTATTTTTTAGACTCTCGTTGAAAAATGTATGATAAATACCTTGGCAGAATCAGCTTGAGATATGATACGTTTCTGCAGTTCTGCTATCATGTTGCGGCGCATGATACTGACATCATCCTCCTTGTCATCCAGCTCGTTACGAAGGCGACGCTTCTTGCGATTCAGTTCATCCACATGCTGCTGGGCCTCTAACTTGGCCTGTATGCTATCAGCCCGCAAGGCATCCCGTTCTGCCTGAAGAATAGCCTTTTTTACAGTAGATAACTCTTCTTCCAATCCATTGAGCATATCACGTTCCCAGTTGAAGATACGAGTCTCCTCCTGCTGGAAGTAACCGAGATTGCGTTCATCTATCATTTTCAGTTTTGCAGCGCAGCGGCGTTCACTGTTCTGCTGCAAACTGTCGAGGATGCGAGGAGGAATAGCTTCTACCGGCGATTCACGACCACCATTCAAAAACAGCTTTTCGCAATCATCCTGAGAAAGCGTTCTGCCCTGTTCTGTCATGGCCGTGAAGATAGTATATTGCTCTTCTTCAACCGAAGCAACTTTCAGCTGCGCCATAATCAGATACCCTTCCTGGTCCTGGAGATATTCAGGCAAGGTGGCATTCATCTGCATGGCCTTCTCTGAGAAATGGATTTCAGCACCATCTTCCGTTTCCAGCGAAAGTGCCGTATTCAGCACATGCTGTGCCAGCGGATGAGACAATCGGTAAGGAATACCTTCGGAATCTGATGCATTCAGCATACAGTAAACACCCTTCTTACAACCAGCTACCGGTACTTGAAGACGGAACGTATGTTTGGCATCATCGAAAACAGCTTCAGAGGAGAGAACAAACTTGGTCAATTCCCAGAAGATATGCTGATAACGGTTCAGAAAGGCACCTGTTGCATCCTTGGTGGTACGCAAATGTTCCTGCACGTTAATATCAAAATGCTCAATCACCTGCTTACGCACTTCATCCATGCGGGTATCAATCTCTTCCTGCATATCATTCTGCAATTTCTCAAATGCGGCATCAATCTCTTCCTTGGAACGACACTGCTGGTAAATCTGCAGGATGCGGCTTTCAAAGTCTATACTGTCTGCCTTGCCAAGCACTTCATCACTGGCTCCGAAGACATCATCAAAGAGTTTAAACTTTTTACAAAGCAAATCAAAAACGCGAACATCCGCATAGTTGCGAGTATTGATGAAGTTTACCACCACCACATCATATTTCTGTCCATAACGATGACATCTACCTATGCGCTGTTCGATTCGTTGAGGATTCCACGGCAGGTCATAGTTGATGACTAAGGAGCAAAATTGCAAATTTAATCCCTCAGAAGCGGCTTCGGTGGCTATCATGATTTCGGCAGAATTCTTGAAATAATCCACAATGGCAGCTCGCCTGTCGGCAGCCTTGATACCACTCACCTTATCAGGATGGGCATCGCACCATTTCTTGTATATTTCGTTGGTCTGCGGCTCGCTGGCCTTGCCGTTGAAAAGCACTATCTTGCCTTCATATCCATTAGCTTCCAAGCTATCACGGAGGAAAGCCTGGGTCTTGGTAGATTCCGTGAAGATGAGTGCCTTGCGCTGGGCGCCTGACTTAGACTGAATCTTGAAACTTTCTTTCAAAGCTGCCAGCAGGGCTTCCGCCTTCGACTCCTTGCGAATCTTCTTAGCCTTCGCTATGAATGAATTGAGAAGAGCAATTTCAGCCTTTAACTTAGGAATACTGATAGCATCATCCTCATCAAACATATCAGTCTCTTCGTAACTATCCTCTGTATCCTCCTCAACATCAGCTATAAAATCAGGTTCATCATCGCCGAGAAGTTCATCGGCATCAAAACGTTCCATCTGTTCCTTCTTGAGCATTCTTTCCAAACGTTCACGTATATGCGTTAATGTGGAGATAAGTGCAAATATGGATGATGCCAGAATCTTGCGGATAATCATGGTTGTCAGCTTACGCTGTCCGGCTGGAACACTATAAATATCTTCTCTTCTCAGAAACTCTGAAACATCCTCATACAGTTCATACTCCTCATCGGTACTTGTAAACTTCTGCGTCAAAGGGAGTCGCTTGGTATAATTGATATATTCCTTTACATTCTTGCGAAGTGTACGGGTAAAGAGAGGCTTGATACGGAATCTCAGCTCGTCTATATTCTCACCATTGCCATAATCAAGGCGGAAGGTCTTTTCGCTGCCAAAGAAATTCGGGTCTATGACTGTGGTCAGACCATAGAGTTCCATCAGGGAATTCTGGAATGGAGTAGCCGTAAGCAGGAGTTTCTTGGTTCCTGCCAGGGCATCTCGAACATCAGCGGCAGTGCGTGCAGACTTTCTATAAACATTTCTCAGTTTATGAGCCTCATCAACAATAGCCAAATCGAATCCATGGCGCAATACCTCTGCCTTCTTCTTAGCAGCAAAGTTATAGGAGCAGATAATAACCCGATTATAAGAGAATGGATTTTTACCTTCCGCAACATACGCATTAAAGACCTTTGCATCAAGGATTTCGCTAGCTATACCAAACTTCTCTGCAAGTTCAAAACTCCATTGTTTTCTCAGAGAAGCTGGACATACAATGATGATTTTACGCTTGCCTGTGGACCACATCTGACAGAGAACAAGTCCTGCTTCTATCGTCTTTCCCAATCCCACTTCATCAGCAAGGACGACACCTTTACTCAGTGGAGACTTAAAGGCAAACAGAGCCGCATCAATCTGGTGTGGATTGATGTCAACAGCAGAATTAAGCAGAGACTGCGAAAGATTCTGCAAATTGTTGCCTACAGATTTCTGCGAGAGCAGTTGGGCATAGTATTTAGCGTGATATCGAGTAATCATTAAAAAGTATTAAAATCATCAATTCTATTAATCAAATTTCAGCGTAACTTCCCCATCAGGCATATCTTCAATACTCATCACCCATTCGATATTGCCTATCTCGGGATTTACGTCTATCGAATATTCGCTGCCTTCCTTTTGACCGACAAACTACACGGCGAAGCGCCAAAGGCCATTATTCTGGACTTTGGTAAAGGCAATTTGCATCGTAGAAACATTCGATAGAGATATATTGAGTTGCTTAGCTATCTCTTCATAGCTAAGTGTCCATTTGGGATGATTCGTATCTTGATTGATAAGGCATGCTATACCTGTAGAAGTATATGTGATGCCCTGTGTGTCAGTAATGGCATAGTAAGTACGTGTACTATTAGCTTCAATACAGATGACACGCTCATCTGTATCAAAGGCTTCATCCTTGCTGCAACTGGCAAGAACAAGCGAAAACATGAAGGCTATAAGAGCCATCAACCCTAGCGAATAGGGGGGGGGTGAATCGCTTGATATTCATATAGTTATGTTGTTTATTAGTTCTACTTCATTAATTTTCTCCTTCAAAAGTACAACAATATTTTGAAACACGCAAGGAAATAGAAGAAAAGTTTCAGAAAAAGTTTTTTAGTAGCATATTGGCAAACAAATGAAATCGCAAGATTAGTGCATCAGAACTTAAATTCAAAGTCGCACTTCTCCACGTTGCGCAACTTCTTGAGGTTTTAAAGCTTTTGCCCTACAGGGGCGTGTGGGGATATGATGCACTCCTTACGGAAAGGTTACATCCAAACCCATCTCAATTTCAGTTATTTCAGTTATTTCAGTTTTCAGCGTGCCCCTATATGCTATATATGTGGTTACGGATTGTAAGTAAATTATATATCTTATATATTTATATATATATAAATATATAAGATACTACTATAAAGAGAAAAGTACTAAGGCGCTGAAAACTGAAATAACTGAAATAACTGAAATTGAAATAACAAATCGGGGATCTTTCAGGATATCCAGACTCTCCTGATTTACAGTTTCTTTTCCACAACTCTATGTTTTCTGCTCCGCAACTCTATGTTTTTCTTCTCTCAAAACTATGACTTGTAATTATTAACCAACTTACAATTTGAAAGCTGCTAAAAATCGGCCCTTATCACAACCCGAAATTTGGTGGAATCAAAAAAAAGCCGTATCTTTGCACTGTGATTAGGAGAAGGCTGCCACCTCTCCTTCACACCATCAATCGGAAGATATAGGCGCCAATCGGAAGAAAGATGGAAACAATTAATAATTTACAATTTATAATTAACAATTAATCATTAACAAATTAAACACTAAAAAATTATGGGACAAGGAACATGTAAGTATCGTAAAGTAACGCGTACTCCACAGAGTGGAGAGAACGCTGGTAAGAAACTCTGGTATGCTACCGCAGTGAGCGACCGCGAGATGAGTTTTGAGGACTTCGTGACTCATATCTCTGAGCACAACTCGCCATACAGTCGTGGTACTATCCACGGTGTACTGATGGACACTTTGGACTGTCTGAAGCATCTGATCCTCGACGGCAAGAGCGTGCGTATCTCCGACCTCGGTCTGTTCTCCATCGGCATGACTTCGCGTGGCGAGGTGAGCAAGGACAAGGTGTCTGCTGCAAGCGTGCAGGGCGTTCACCTGATTGTGAGAAATACGAAGTCGTGGAGCAATGCTGAGCTGAAGAAGCTCACCAAGATTGTTGCCTACGACGAGTATAACACCAGCGAGGACACCGGAGGAACCGGCAAGCCAGGCGGCGACTCCAACACCGGTGATACCACCCAGGGCGGTGGCGGAACTCAGGAAGGTGGCGGAACCCAGGAAGGAGGCGGCACCCAGGGAGGAGGTAGTGACGTAGGCCTCTAAAGCATAGCCCCTTCGGGGGCTTTGCTGAAGCAAGCCGAAAGAATTAATCACTAAAAAAATTAATCACTAATCACTAACAATTAATCACTAAAAAAAGATGAAGAAGGACACTTGGAAAACTATCATTCAGATTGCGATATCAATCTTGACTGCGATTGCCACCACCTTGGGTGTGACGAGCTGTATGCCGTAGGGCATAACTATCTATAAGAAACAGGAGGGGGATGAACCATCATTCCTTCCTGTTTTTTAGGCAAAGTGAGTAATTAAGAAAATAGTATAATATTCTATAAATTCTACATGAAAAGTTTGCAGATAACGGAATAAAAGTGTATTTTTGCGAAAGAAAAGTATTCACTTAAAAAAAGCAGTATAGTATGAAAAAGAAATTAGTTTTGACTGCAGCCGTTATCGCTGCATTGTCTGTTGTCTCTTGCAATGGCAAGAAGACAAATAATAAGGAGGCTGACCAGGATAGCCTCAGCTATGCAGAAAAAGATTCGCTCAATTCGAACGATGTGGTTCTAGATTCTATCGCAGGCACTTACGAAGGTACTCTCCCTGCTGCCGACTGCCCGGGAATCAAGACTGTATTGACGCTTAATGCCGACAGTACATACCAGTACTCAGCTGACTATCTGGAGCGCAAGGACGGTCACGACGAAGCAAGCGGTATCTTCAAGGTTCTGGCAAACAACGTGGTAGAAATCACCCGCCCATCAAGCGGAGAGACAACCTACTTCAAGGTGAAGGATGCCAACAGCCTCATCATGACCGACTCACTCGGTACTGAGCCTGAAGGCGCCATGGCTAAGCACTATGTGCTGACCAAGAAGA
>ERZ1023617.214-NODE-214-length-27487-cov-15.913058_pt1 | contig 27487 bp, 20 predicted proteins | sample MGYA00380328_ERZ1023617 | MGnify/ENA primary metagenome ERZ1023617 (study PRJEB33179, sample SAMN07448977) | human gut metagenome | biome: Human-gut; feature: Human associated habitat; material: Faeces | host: Homo sapiens | place: India: Bhopal | collected...
AGAGCACAACCTTGCCAAGGTTGGGGTCGCGAGTTCGAGTCTCGTTTTCCGCTCTAGGTCGCTCGAATGGTGGAATGGTAGACACGAAGGACTTAAAATCCTTTGGGCAGAAATGTCCGTGCGAGTTCGAGTCTCGCTTCGAGCACATTATTCATAAGCTGATTTGTTTTTAACAAGTCAGCTTTTTTTGTTTTTACACCTTTATATATATAAGGTGTCTCCCTACGTAACTACATAAAAAAAGGAGCTACAAAAAAAACGATGTCGTTTTGCAACTCCTCAGCATCAAGTTCCTATATTATAGTCAATGCTGAATTACATAACCGATATTATAGCAACTTCTTTGCCTTATGCTTGTGCATGAGATTTAGTGAACCTCAATGGCACGAGCCACTTTAGCTTCTTCCTTGTTAACCTTGGGCAACTCAATGTGGAGAATGCCGTGTTTAACTTCGGCGTTGATTTGTGTTTTATCTACGTCGTCGGGAAGAACAAGGGTTTGTTCGTATTTTGCATAAGCAAACTCGCGACGCAAATACTTTTTATCTTTTTCTTCGCTCTTATCCTTCTTTTCCATGTTGATAACCAAATCACCATTTTGGTCGAGATGGATATTGAAGTCATCCTTAGTCATGCCAGGAGCAGCAACCTCTACGTGGTAGTGTTTGTCGTCCTCAGCTACATTGATTGAAGGAGCGGTAGCATTGACGCGGGGCATATAATTGTTATCGAAGAAGTCATTAAATACATTGGGTAACCATTCTTGTGAATAACGTGCTGTCATGATGTTTTATATTTTAATTGTTATTGTAATGTTAGGGTGTCCGCTGCGTTGCTCTTCGCAACCGCGAACACCCTACATTACGCAAAGCACGTGCCAATGCCTTTCCTACCTATCTGCTGACATTCTGGCTTGCCTTTTTGGCACTTTTGGCGAAAAGTTGACAGCACCCCAAAGTTATTATTTAAAGAGTCCGAACAACATGGCATCAATTTCATCCGTAATACGTCTGAATGCTTCAATGTCAGATTCAAACTTTTGCGTGTCGCCATCCACTATTATCAGATTGCCTTTATAGCCTTTAATCCACTCCTCGTATCTGTCGTTCAAACCCTTAAGATAATCGATGCGAATGGTTTGCTCACATTCACGACCACGCTTGCCAATCTGATTGATAAGATTAGGCACTGTTGAGCGAATATAAATCATCAAGTCGGGCAATTCAACAAGCGTCATCATCGTGTCGAATAAATCAGAATAGTTATTGAAGTCGCGATCGGACATGTATCCCTGTCCATGTAGATTAGGCGCAAAGATGCAAGCATCCTCAAAAATGGTGCGGTCCTGAATGATGTCCTTGTCACTTTGGCTAATTTCTACCACCTCTTTAAAACGCTTGTTAAGGAAGTAAATTTGCAGATTAAACGACCATCGCGACATATCGTGATAGAAATCGTCAAGATAAGGATTATGTTCTACGGGTTCAAAACGAGGGGACCAGTTATATCGTTTTGCCAACATCTTTGTCAGCGTGGTCTTGCCACTGCCAATGTTTCCGGCTACAGCTATATGCATTGTTGTTGTTATTTAGTATGAGTAAGATTGATGGGAAAAATTGAGTCTATCTGATTGGTAATAAATTGGAAGTCCTCAGGACGCGTCTTATAATCGAGTTTGTCCACATCAATAGTGAGCACCTTTCCTTTGTATTTATTCAGAATAAAGTCCTCGTATCTATCGTTCAACCCCTGTAGATACTCAATGGGGATTTTCTGTTCGCAAGCACGTCCACGTTTTTGGATATTCTCTACGAGATGAGGAACAGAAGCTCTGAGATAAATCATGAGGTCTGGCTGTTTCACCTTCTCTACCATAATCTCATAAAGCTCCATATACGTTTCAAAGTCACGATCGCTCAAGTAACCTTGCTCATAATTGTTTGCCGTGAACACGAACACACCTTCATGAAGGGTTCGATCTTGAATTACGATATTCTTTGATTTTGAAAATTCAAGCACATCCTTGAAGCGTTCCTTTAAGAAAAACACTTCCATGGCAAACGCCCATCTTTGTAAGTTTTTATAGTAGTCCTCCATATAAGGATTGTCTACTACTGCCTCATACCGAGGTTCCCATTGGTAATGCTCAGCAAGCATCTCCGTCAGTGTTGTCTTACCGCAACCAATATTTCCAGCTATTCCTATATACACTTGTTGAATTTTGAATTAAATATGTTCTAAACTTATTTCGTTCCGCTAAGGAAATACAAGCCCTTTTCAAAAAAGCACGAATTACTTTGAAGTTTCCAGTTCCTCGAGCATATTTTGGCAAGCATCTTCAAGCAACTCTATAACCAGTTCAAAGTCGCGGTCGGTGCCATAATAGGGATCGGGAATGGTGTCGTAAGTAGGATGATGCTGCAGATAGTCTGCCATCTTTACCACCATCCCTGTGTCCACACCCTCTGCAGACGCCATACGCAACAGTTTATCGTAATTACGATTATCCATTGCCACAATAAGATTAAACTTGTGAAAGTCCTCAGGAACAATAGGACGCGAATGGTGCGTAAGCTCGTAGCCATGTTTACGTGCATGGGCTCGCATGCGACTGTCAGGAAGTTCGCCTTGATGATAGTCTATTATGCCCGCTGAATCTACACTGTAATGATTCTTTAAATCGGGCTGTGCGTGCGCTAAAGTGCGAAATATCTCTTCTGCCGTACACGAACGACAGATGTTTCCGAGACATATAAAAAGTATTTTCATTTTTTGAAACTATACGATATAACACAAAAATATAGAGCATACAGGCTAAATAGCCTAATATGCCCTACATTCTATCGAGAATGATTATCTGAAATGTTTATCAAAGAATCACCTTAAAGGTCTTTTTGCCAACCTTGACAACGTAAACACCATGAGGCTGTGCTCCCATATTAGCACTGAGTTGCTGACAATCGTTGTGGGCTACGGCTGTAGCAACCGTGCTACCACCCAAGTCGTAAACACGCATTTGGGTGCCTGCAGAAATTTGTCCGTGGCAAGTTACAGTTTGTGCCTCAGCCTTTACACTCCAATTCGCATCGCTTGTATAAGTAGGACGAATACCTACGTTGTCATCCTTGAACGAACCTACGAAGCGGATAGTGTGAGTGTATGTACCACTTGTGGGGCAGTAATACTTACTGAGTGTGCCAGTGCCCTGTCCGCAGCTACCATTACCCAAGCCCTTTTGGTAGTAATCGAGGTGCAGATAATTATACTTGCTATCGGGCTTTACTTCCCAGCGGTGTTTTGTAGCTGCCATACTGATGTCGTCTGAACGAAGCACTGAGAAGTTTACTTGTCCCTCAGTTTCCATGCGAAGCGAGAAACCAGCAACTGTGTCAGTAAGCGTGAGGTCGCGCAAATCCTGACGATTACCACACGACTGAGCACGCGGTGTTGTTCCATAGAAGTCGAGCACAGTGCTGCTGTAACGACCTAAGAGGGCTGCCGACTTGCGGTCAACATAGTTTTCCCAAGGACCACACGCATAATATTCTACCTGCGAAAGTGATGCGGGCAAACGCAACTTGTTACCAATGCGACGCAAGTTATTAACATCATGTGGTGTATACTGACACTTCATGTCCATTACGCCACCAGGATAAATGGTGTAGTCGTAACGAACATCGCAATAAGAACCCTTAGCCGTATAACCAAAGGTAACATTGCCATTGGCATTTTCTTTCACCTTGGTAATGTTGGTGTAGCTTGAAATGCCATTTGATGAAGAGAGGTTGTTACCTCCTGACTCGTCATTCTCTACCCAACGGAAATTGTCGTAAGTGGGAGCATCAGTAAGGCCCGACACTAAGGTGTAATCGCCATACTTCCACTGACGCATACGACCGTTGCTACCATCAACTGTCACAGAGAGGTTACCACTCTTAATTTCATAGTGCTTGTATGAGTTTTGCGTAACACTTACTTTGTCTTCTGATGCAGGAACTGCAGCAAGGGTAGCATCGCGATCTTGCAACACATACTGCTGTTCGGCTACGAGATAACCGGCTTCAGCATACAATGTAGCATTCTTTTCGACTACCTTCACATTGAGCAAGTATTCATTGCCATCTTCTGTAACCTTCGTAGTGAAAGGAACTACAATGCTCTTAGATGCAGCAAAAGGTGCAGCGCTCGGTGCACTCATTTTGCCTGTTTCAATTTCTTCGCCATTCTTTAAAACGCTCCATACCAAGTCGTAGCGATCGAGATTAACAAAACTATTGAAGTTGGTGATGGTGAATTGCTTTTGACGCTTTCTGTATGCCGAGAAGTAAATGGGGCTATAAACAGCCTTCACTTCTGCCAACTTGGGAGTCCAAGCACGTTCAGCAGGAATAAGACCATTGTTAACAAAGTTGCCCTGAGTAGGACCACCAAAGTCGTAACCAGCGTAATACTTAGGAGCACCATTCTGCGTCATTTTACCCGACTTAATTTCGTCTGCCTTATAAATGCTCTGGTCTACCCAGTCCCAAATACAACCACCAATACCATAGGTTGACGAAACAATGGCATTCCAATATTCTTGCATATTACCATTGGCATTACCCATTGAGTGTGCATACTCGCACATAAAGTAGGGTTTACCAGCGTTGTTCGATTTTGACTTAACTGCATCTACATTGGGATACATCACACTGTAGAGGTCGGTGTAGCTTGCCCCGCCACGAGTAGCTCCTTCGTAGTGAACAGGACGACTTGGGTCGAGTTCCTTCAACAAATCGTAGGTTGCCTGCAAGTTATCGCCTACACCACTTTCGTTACCCAAACTCCAGAAGATGATGCTGGGGAAGTTGCGGTCGCGTACTGCCATACGCTTGGTGCGATCAATAAACTGCGGACGCCATGACTCTTCTTTCATGATGTTGTTAGCACCATAGAACCAGTTGTAGTGGCACTCCACATCTGCCTCGTCCATCACATAAAGTCCGTAATAGTCGAACATAGCGTACATCTTAGCCTGACGGGGATAGTGACTGGTACGTACGGTGTTGATGTTGGCTTGCTTCATCATGGTAATGTCACGCAACATGGTAGCAATGTCCATTGTACGACCATGCACGGGATGCGTATCTTGCGTATTTACACCACGGAAGAGCACACGCTGACCATTGATGAGCACGCGCTTACCTGAATAGTCTATTTTGCGGAAACCATATTTGGTAGCAAAAGCCATTTCTTCTTGATTGTCTGCATTGAGCTGAGCCACTTCTACAGTGTAGAGAATAGGAGTTTCTGCAGTCCAAGGTTCAAGGTCGGTAAGGTTGTTAAGTGCAATGTCGAGCGACTGAATGCTATCGCCTTCAGCAAAGGCAAAAGTTTGTGTAGCCTCAGCTACTTGCTTGCCTTCGGGCGAAATCAAACGCACACGAACTTGCTTGTTAGCAGCCTTTGCTTCGGGATTTGCCATTTCCACGTTTACGTTCACATTGGCAGCGGTGTAGGGTGCATCTAAATCATCGGTAATGATGTGGTCGCGCACGTAAGTGGCAGGAGTGGCATAAAGGTATACATCGCGGTGAATACCACTCATGCGGAACATATCTTGGTCTTCCAAGTATGAGCCATCGCTAAAGCGAATAACCTGTACTGCCAAGTTGTTTTCGCCTGAACGTACCTTATCGGTGAGGTCGAACTCTGCATCGTTGTTTGAGCCTTCGGTATAACCCACATATTTACCATTAAGCCATACGTAGGCTGCGCTATAAATGCCATCGAAGTGGAGAATTACGCGCTTTCCGTTTTCCCATGCCTCAGGCAATGTAAAACTGCGACGGTATGAAGCCACCGAGTTTTTGATGCCGTAGGTCATGTTAATAGCAGGATACTTGTCTTCGAAGGGATATTGGTCGTTAATGTAGTAAGGTGAACCATAGCCCTTCATCTCCAAACACGAAGGCACGGTGATGGTGTCGCCCCATACTTTATTGTCTATGCTATCAGCAAAGAAGTCGAGAGGACGGTTTGCAACATCTTGGTCCCAACGCAAACGCCAAATACCATTGAGCGAAAGCCATTCTGCTCCCTTAGGGTCAACCCAAGGATAAGCATAGCGTTCGGTGTCGGCATGCAATGCTTCGGTGTTTGCATAGGGCATATAAGTGGCATGGGGTGCGAGTTTATTTATGCCAAATACTTTTTCGTTCTCCCAATCGTTACGCTTGGGTTCTTCTTGCGGAGTTGTTTCTTCGAATGTAAACTGGATGGTCTTTTCGTCGGTTGCTTTTTCATTCGAAATGTTGAGCGTATTATTGCTCTTTTCCATGAAACGACGAGTCGGTTCCTTACTCCACACAATGTTGTAGGTGTTTTCTACACCCTCTACCTCAACAAAAGTAAAGCGCTGATTTTCGGATGTCACATCAGCTTCCCACTGCACGGCATTATACCATTTATTAGGTGCAGCATCAATGGCTTTGGTGTTGTAACCCGAACTAACGATAATAAATTCGTTGTCATTGCCCGTACTCTTCAACGTCCATTTTTGTCCATACGCTTTATCAGACTGTTCTTGAAAAATAATTGGGGCATTGTTTTCTTTCGTATCGCCATTTGCCAAGACATTTCCCGACGCGCAGCTACGGATGTAGTAGGTTTTCCCTTCACTGAGCTGTGCCCAAGTGCTGAGAGCCATGCTGTAAAAAACGAACAGGGCAAGTAGTTTTTTCCACCTAAATGCGCTGTGCAAAAAGTTTTTATGCATCATGTAATAAAATTTAGAAAGGTATTTTTGATAGATTTTTTCGTTGTGAACAAAAGGTGTATGTTAAACTGCCTTTAAAAGCGAATTTTCAACACTTGCTTAACGCTGCAAATTTACGCGAAAAAGCGCGGTGTACCAAATAAATGCCTGTGAATTGCAACGAATAGAGATGATTTAACGATGAAATCAGAAGGTTATAGCCTCAAAAAAAGGAGCATGGATTTCTCCACACTCCTTATCTATGCTTTATTGTCTTAAACAACTATTTTATTCAGCAGCGTTTTCCTCTTCCTCAGCAGCGTCAACAAACTGGGTGTAACCACCATTAGCGAGGATGTTGTACCACTGAATGAGTTTACGAATGTCGCTATCGTGTACACGGTCGCGGTCGTAATCGGGTACTACACTTGCCATAAAGTCAGCAAGTTCTACCTTGTCTGCCTTTTTATAGTCGATAGCAGTAGCCTTACCACCTTCTTTGTCTGAAATAGCCTGGAAAATTTCCATCAAGGGCTTATCGTCCTCGTTAGTATACATGGATACATCGTTGAGCGAAGTTACACGATCGCGAACACCTGCGGGCATACGCTTTTTATCGGGAGATACGGTTTCAACAATAAGCATGCCACGACCCTGTGAAATCAAACGATAAAGACCGGGCTTACCAGCAATAGCCAAAATTGTGTCTTGCATTGTGTTTTAATCTTATTTTGTTGTATAATTTTTTTGATACTTGTTACGACCTTGACGTACAATACCTTACGCATGTACGTTTGCCTTGCATGTGCAAAGGTAATTATTTTTTCAACATGAAGACTATTTAGCTGCGCATAAATACATTTTGGTTCATTTTTTCGAGTTATGCTAAGCACTGGCGCGAGAAATAGCATTCTTTCTGTAGCAAGCTATTCGTTTTTTTCGTCAAAAATGTTTTTGTTTTTTGACATAAAAGTCTTTGTTTTTTTCGTCAAAAATGTCCATCAATGAGCCATAAATGTTCATGAATTATAATTCTTGAATTCCCATTAATAAACCCCTTTCGGGGTTGGGCTGGCGCATGAAGCAATGTTTCGACATAAATGTTTTTGTTCTTTTAGTCAAAAATGTCCATCAATAAGCCATAAATGTTCATGAATTATTTTTTTTGAATGTCCATAAATAAACCCCTTTCGGGGTTGGGCTGGCGCATGAAACAATGTTTCGACATAAATGTTTTTGTTCTTTTAGTCACAAATGTCCATCAATGAGCCATAAATGTTCATGAATTATAATTTTTAAAATTCCATAAATAAACCCTTTCGGGTAGGGTGAGGTTAGTGCATGAATTTTCCTGACAAACTATCAAATATCATGCAGAAAAAAATTACGGATTTTGAACACCGAATTAAAGCACCTTCCCTCCTACCCTACTCGTTCACAATTACCGCATCAGCTAATTGCAACTTTCGTTCTTCGGGCAACTGCAAGTTCATCCATGCTTGTGCCTTTTCTTGACTAATATGGTCGCGTGCCATGAGTCGGGCTGTCTGCGTGGCATGACTTACATGCACCAACACCGTATGGTCGACTAACCGATTGAAACCTGACTCAAAGAGTAAAGCACATTCCATAAACACGGTGTGGGCTGGTGACAAACTCTGCAAACTATTAAGCGCAATTACTTTCTCCTCCCAAGGCTGTGCTGCAGTAGACTTTGCTCCCACCGACTCTTCTGTAGGTCGTATGCCATGCGCTTGACAAAAGCGCACAAAAGCCTCAGCTACACGAGGATGAACAATGGCATCTACTTGGTGTGAATAAGCTGCCCCCCGACAAAGGTAAGCTGCTAACACTGACTTTACCAACTTTCCCTCGGCATCATACACCTCATCTCCCACAAGTTGACGTAGCTCACGCATAACGTCGGGATGTGTGCGAATGATGTGTTTTGCCTCATCATCGCAATAAAAGATGTGGTGCCCTGCTGCTTGCAGTTGCTTACAGATGTAGCTTTTTCCACTACCTATACCTCCCGTAATGGCTATACGCTGCATCGAAGTGTCCGAAGTGCCCGCTTGCGGACTAATCGTTATCGGAGTCTTCATCAGCTATTTCTTCAATAATATATTCTACATCTTGGGGTTGGATACGCACATGACTCACACCCGTAGGGATGGTTTTGAGCGAGAGATGACACAGGTTGGTGCGATTTTTAAGCAAATCCTCATAGTTCACCACAAGCACAAAGTTCTCACTGGTAATGCTGCGATACAAGCCCATGCCCACCTGGAAGGTAACATTTACCGTTGCGGGGAAAGTGCGAAGTTGCTTAGAAGCTGGGAAGTTTACTTGCTGCACAGGTACTTGCACGGTTTTTTCTACCATACGATCGATGCAGAAGGTTAAATCTACAGCTGCAGGTTCAAACTTTGCACCACGCACTTGTGCAAAGGGTACTTTAAGGCGCGTAGTGTCTGTTAGATTACGCAAATTTAAAGTGCGTGTATAGGCTGCAGTGATGGTATCGAGTTGTTCTTTGGCAGCATAAACTGTCACTGAGTCGTAAGCTAAACCTATGCTGGCAAGCGAATAAAGACGTCCTGCCCGAATGTCACCCTGCACCACAACAGGCACACGTTTGCATTGTCCGTAGTTGTAATAGAACTCTAACACATCGGGCTTAAAACTCAGCATTTGTGTGCTTGCAAGTAACTGGGTAACAATTTGTCTGCTCAGTTCACTGCCTTGAATCGAAACATGTCCGGTGTTGTTTGAATAGGTATTAAAGTCTACAACCACGGGCTTAAAGCGACGTGTATAACGATAAGTAAGCAGCACACTCCCTTTGTCGCGTAGGGTTACACGCACATACTCGGGCAAGTCGGTTGTAATAACCACATTGCTCGGCACATTACGCATTTCTATACGTACTTCAAACTCTTGTTCATAAGTTTCATTGAGCGCTTGCAACACCCAGAAGGTGGTGCTGAGCACCAGGAAGAAGAGGAAAATGAATGTTTGGCGGTTCCATAACCACGAAAGCCATTTTCGCTTCATCCAACGCGGTGGCTTTATCCATGGGCAACGCTCATGCTGCGACTTTATTTCGGCTGCCATAGGGAAGTTTTTAAGGGGATATAATGTCTTTAAAACACAAAAGGCTCCGCCCAACGGTCTGTCCGCTCAGGGCGGTCGGTGGGACGAAGCCTTTGTGTTATTTTTAAGCGTAAAGATTACGCAACATCTTCAACAGAAAAGGTTATCTTACTTTTTAGCTGCTGTTGCTGTGGGATTGATAGCTTCCTTAGCGAAAACGATTTTTACACCCGTAGCCACTTCAAGTGTTACAGTGCCTTCTTCAGCATTGATGCTCTTGATGGTGCCATGAATACCACCAATGGTAACAACGTCCTGACCAACAGTGAGTGCTTCGCGGAACTTCTGAATTTCCTTCTGCTTCTTGTTCTGAGGACGAATCATGAAGAAATAAAGGATGCCGAAGAGCACCACCATCATGATAATCATTGACATGCTACCACCGCCTTGCTGAGCAGCTTGTAAAAGAATTGTGTTCATTTTTTATAAAATTGTTTTTGAGGGGATTAATCCTTGTTAGTTGAGGTTGAAGGAGTTGCAGGAGCCGTTGCGTTGACAGCAGACTTCTTGATGCGCACCTTTGAGATGCGTCCTTCTTCCGAGAGTTTTTTAACAATGCCATCGAGCATACCATTGATATACGACGAACTGCGTGGGGTGCTATAAACCTTAGCAATATCGAGGTATTCGTTGAACGAGACATTAAGGGGAATTGAGTCGAAAGTAAGAATTTCAGCCAAAGCAATCTGCATGATAATTACATCCATGAAAGCCAATCGGCTAAATTCCCAATTCTTTGTGTTGGCACGAATCAACTCGCGCAACTCAGCACCACGTTCTAAGGAAGCTGCAAAAAGTCGTCCGGCAAAAAGTCGGTCTTCATCGGCAGCATAAACGGGTAAGAGTTCTTGTTCGGGAGTGCTCTTTTCGGTGAATCGCTTGATGGTCTTCATCACAAAAGAGTCTACCACCTGCTTATCATCGTTCCAATAGAGCGAGTGTTCCTCGAGCATTGCGTCGATAGCATCGTTGTTGCACACAAAGGTTTTGTAGAGTTTGCGCACTACCTCGCGGTCGGCTTCGTAGGAGAAGTCTTCCATTGTAATGTAAAGCTGGTAGATGTCGCTTTCAACAAATTGGGTGTAGAGCTTCTTTACAATAGCGTCTTCTTCGGGCCACTGCCCCTTGCTGTTTTCCAGAAAATCAATCAGCGCCTTGTTCTCTGCCAACTGACAAAGGAACTTGTTGTGCGCCAACTGGCTATCGGGCGACACTCCGCCTACAACATTGCCAGTACGCTTTTCACGTGCCAAACGGACTGCTTCTTTTCGCTCGCCTACTTTCTTAATTTCTACCAACAACGTAAGTAGGTATTGGTAGAGATCGTAAGCCTTTTCAAGCGAAAATGCAAGTTCCTTTTCAGCAACTTCCAGCGTTTTGCCTTCGTTCTGGTAATACGAGTATACAAGCTGAACCACTTTCAGCCTAATCAGTTCTCTGTTGATCATATCGTAAAGGTACCTATGTTTTGTGGTGCAAAGATAACTACGGTTTAGAGATGGGCAAAACAAACAACCAAAAATATTTCATTTTAGGGGTCGTGGGGCATGCTATAGAGGGTATAAAGATATGCGCAGTGTGCAAAAACGAATGTAAATTTTTTGAAAAGCAAAAGAGGTAAGGGATGGTTGTGTGTATGTTACAATATTTGCACATGCACAGCACGTTTCTTACCTCTTTTTTGTTATAAACCATAACGGCACTTCACCGCACGGCAATTACACATCAAAACTTTTTCTTCAGCCATTGCACAGCTTTCGTCAACGCATTGTCGCGCTTTGCCTTAAAATAACTGTTGTAAGTTTCGGTTACGTGCACATCGGGTGCAAAGCCCTTGCCCACAAATTCTGTGCCATCGGCTGCATAATCGTGTTTTGAGCAAATATTGGCGGCACAAACACCGGGGATTATCGATACCAATACGCCATTGCCTGTACTACCTCCTGTGCTCTCGCCCACCAAGGTGCAATTTCTAGTGGCACGCATCACAGATATAAAGTCCTCGGCAGCCGAGAATGTGCCACGATCTACCAACAATACCACGGGCTTGAGATAGAGTTTAAACGTGTCAGCCTCACCATGTCGCCACACGCTACCCTCGGCATGATACACCTTTTCGGGATAACTCCACGAGGCAAAGGCTGGAATATATTGACGACTCTCCCAAGCACCTGTCAGCAAACTGTCGGCATAAAAATGCTTAGCAATGTAATCTGCGTTGACAGAGCTTCCACCATGATTGCTACGAATGTCTATAATTAGTGCACGTGTTTTCAATATTTCAGGATAAACTTTATCGAACTCTTTAGTCAAACGTCCGTCCATGAAGTTGGATATTTTCATATAGCCAATGCCGTTTTCTAACTCTTTATACGTCATTAGCTCGGGTTGTTGGCTATTATACAAGTCGAAGTTGTTACCCTTAAAATCATAGGTGATATGCAACGTTTTCTTGCCATCGCGCAGCTCTACGGTCATGGGCTTTGTGCCGAAACATTTTGTCAGCTCCATGCCGTCGTAGGTTTCGTGCAAACGCCATTGTTCTGTCGAAGCCGAAATATAAGGCATCACTTCGCGCTGTGCATAAGCCTGCACGTCCTCGCCATCAATGCTTACCAACTCTTGTCCACGGTGCATGCCTTGCTTCACAAAGTCAGAACTATACACCTTGTCGACATACACTTTTCCGTCTACCCAACGTGTGGCAAAAGGCATGTTTTTTATATCTTGCGGATAGTAGCTATACACATAGGTGTGTCCATCGTTAAGCGTTGCTGCCATGCGCTGCAACAAGCGCACTGCTTCGCCATCGACCGTCGTTGCCTTTATTTGTGGAATCATGGCTACATACAAGCTGTCCCAATTCACTGCCACACGATCCATGAACACAAAGTTTTGCTTCACACTGCTCCACAAATGGCTCAAGCCCAATAATCTGCGTGTTGGCGCATCAATGCTACCCCAATTATCGGGACGATGTGTCACCCCTTTGTAATAACTTATAAGATGCCAGTCTATAGGCACACAAAATTCGTCTTCAAGCTTTTTAGCCTTCAAAAAATAAAGCGTACCATCTTCCCATCTCAATCCGTAGAACGTCTTGCAATATTCTAACCCCATATCCGCACGATCACTTTTTAGAATAACGTGCGTATAAGGCTTATAGTCGTAAAACACCTTTAAGTAGCGTTCTAAATCGGCTCTATTTGCCTTTCTCAGTGCCAAACGTGTGCCCACGGTCCAACCACGGCCCTCGCCTTGTCTCCAAGAAAAACCTCTTACGCTTCGTTCCCATTCGCCTGTGTAGCGCACAGGGGTTTTCGTAACTTTCGGATTTGCCAATAACTCTTTATAAATGGCATCAACCGCCGTCGTGTCAATCTCGCTTGCCCAAGCTGTCATTGCGCAAACCAAGGCAAAAAGCAACAATGTTATTTTTTTCATTTTACGTTCTATTTTTGGGGAGGATAATAATTCTACATTCAGAGCGTTTTTACCGTCTAATCAGTGCCGAAAGGATGTACATCTGCATCATGCTTACCGCACGCGCATTTTCACCCCCATTGGGAATGATAATATCGGCATACTGCTTAGTAGGCTCAATAAACTCATCGTGCATGGGCTTGAGCACGTTGCGGTATTTATCGATGAGCATTTCGAGCGAATGACCGCGCTCTGCAATGTCGCGTTCTATCACACGTAGCAAACGTTCATCAGGCTCTGCATCCACAAATATCTTTAGATCCATGAGTTCGCGCAACCTTTTGTCGTAAAGTGCCATGATGCCCTCTACAATAATCACATCGTGTGGTTCAACATGCACAGTCTCTTGTTGACGAGTGCAAGTGATGTACGAATAAGTGGGTTGTTCTATGGCATTGCCTTTACGCAATTCTTCAATTTGATGAGCCAACAAGGGCCATTCAAAAGCATCAGGATGGTCAAAGTTTGTCTTCTTTCGCAACTCCTCAGGCACATCCCATTGTGCATTGTAATACGAGTCTTGTGGAATCACTGCTACCGTATTTACAGGCAATGTTTCAACTATTTTTTTTACTACTGTTGTCTTGCCCGAGCCTGTTCCTCCGGCTATTCCTATAATCAGCATAAACTTTATTTCTTTAGTGTTTTCAATGTTTTAAATCACAAAGGTAACATTTACCTCGTATTTTGCAAAGTTAAACGTGCAAGAATTACGTTTCCGCATCAGTTTATTCGATGCAGAAAGTTTAATCTAATCTTTGTCAGATAAGTTAGATGACTTCATTATATTATATATCCCTATCGTCCAGCCTATTGCTGGACGATAAAGTAATATATATTAAAAGGCAAAGTATATTGATATAAATCGTCGTCCAGCCTAGGCTGGACGACTAAGTTATATATATTAAAAGGCAAAGTATATTGATATAAATTGCCGTCCAGCCTAGGCTGGACGACAAAGTAATGCTACATTCTTTATCCATTCGCTTCAATAACCTTATACACAAAACAACATATCATGGCAATAGAGATTGAATGGCAGTCATAAATATTTTTATTTGCGCTTCGCGTTTGGGGTAGTCAAAAATGTCCATTAATGAGCCACAAATTCCCATAAATTTTTATTTTTGAATTTCCATGAATACCCCCTTTCGGGTAGGGTGTTCAAAATCCTCAAAAATGTTCTGCATGATATTTGATAGTTTTATCAAGAAATTTCATGCGCCAGCCTCACCCAGTTAGGGGTGAGGCTGGCGCATCATAATACATTGATATTTCATTCAAATATCATGCAGAAAAAATTGCGAATTTTGAACACCCTACTTCATTTTATTTTTCCTCACCCAAAATTCGTTTTAACGTGAGCAAGGCAGCCTCAACGGTAGGAACATCATTAACAATCATGCGACGATGACCACGATTTTCATCGAGCTTACAACGTTGGTAAGAGTTGGTGGCAAAGGTTATGATGCGCTCAAAGGTGTCACTGCGATAGAATGCACTGTCGGGATTCGACACAAAATAGAGCGACATGCGACGCTTTTTGAGCGTAAGACGCTCGGCACCTAACTTACGACCTAATGCACGCAAGGGAACTATGCGCAAAAGTTCTTCACCCTCAGTGGGCAAAGCACCAAAACGATCTTCCATACGTTGACGGAAAGCTGAAATCTGCTCATCGGTGCTGAGCGAATCGAGTTCGCGATAAAGCAACATACGCTCTGTTGCACCTGGCACATAGGTTTCGGGGAAATAAGCATGCAGGTCGCACTCTACCGCACAATCGTCTACAAACATTTCGCCACTGAGATGACCCGTTTTATGAAGTTCGTCAGCATAGAGGTCGGCAAACTCATCGTTTTTGAGTTCGGTAACAGCCTCAGCCAAAATCTTTTGATAGGTTTCGTAACCCAAGTCGGCTATAAAGCCACTCTGTTCTGAACCCAACAGATTGCCTGCACCACGAATGTCGAGGTCTTGCATGGCAATGTGTATGCCCGAACCTAAATCGGAGAAGTTTTCGATGGCCTCAAGACGACGGCGCGACTCATCGGGCAATAGTGCCAAAGGAGGAGCTATAAGATAGCAGAAAGCTTTGCGCGAACCACGACCGACACGACCACGCATTTGGTGTAAATCGGACAAACCAAAATGATGGGCTGCATCAATGATAATGGTATTGGCATTAGGCACATCGATGCCATTCTCTACGATTGTGGTAGAAATGAGCACATCGTAATCGTAATTAACAAAACCTGTTATCACCTTTTCGAGTTGGTCGGGGGGCATCTGTCCATGACCGATGGCGATGCGTGCATCGGGTACATACTTGTGTACCAGGTTGGCTAAACTCTGTAGGGCTGCTACACGATGGGTTACGATGTAAACCTGACCATTGCGACTCATCTCGAAGTTGACAGCCTCGGCTATAACTTCATGTCCAAAGGTATGTATCTCTGTTTGAATAGGACGGCGATTGGGCGGTGGTGTTTGAATGACACTGAAGTCGCGAGCCCCCATCAATGAGAATTGCAATGTACGCGGAATAGGGGTTGCCGACATGGTAAGCGTATCGACATTGACCTTAAGCTGACGGAGTTTTTCTTTTACGGCAACGCCAAACTTTTGTTCTTCGTCGATGATAAGCAAACCTAAGTCGTGCCACTTAACACTTTTACCAATGAGTTTGTGGGTTCCAACAAGAATGTTGATATGACCATCGGCAAGGTCCTTAAGCACATTCTTGGTTTGAGTGGTGGAACGAGCTCGAGTAAGATAGTCAACACGCACGGGGAAATCCTTCAGTCGGGCGGCAAAGGTTTTGTAGTGTTGCAATGCCAACACAGTTGTAGGCACCAACGCAGCCACTTGCTTGTTATCGGCTGCTGCCTTCATGGCTGCACGCACCGCAATTTCGGTTTTACCAAAGCCCACATCGCCACACACCAAACGGTCCATAGGTTTGGCACTTTCCATGTCGTGCTTCACCTCTTGAGTTACACGGAGTTGGTCGGGGGTGTCCTCGTAAGCAAAACCAGCCTCAAGTTCGTGCTGCATAAATGAGTCGGGACTGAAAGCAAAGCCTTTTTCCTCCTTGCGTTGCGAATAAAGACGAATAAGGTCGCGAGCAATATCCTTGATTTTCTTTTTGGTACGCTCTTTGAGTTTTTCCCAAGCCCCTGTTCCTAAATTGCTAATGCGAGGCGGTTCGCCCTCTTTGCCTTTATACTTCGACACTTTGTGGAGTGAATGAATACTCACATACACGGCATCGTCGTTTTTATACGTGAGTTTTATCATCTCTTGCATCTCGCCATCGGCACCCGGCATACGTACCAAACCTGCAAAGCGTCCGATGCCATGGTCGATGTGTACGATGTAATCGCCTGGCTCGAACTGCATGAGTTCTTTAAGCGAAAGTGCCATTTTGGCATCGCGGGCATGGTCGCTCTTTAAATTGTATTTGTGGAAACGATCGAATATTTGATGATCGGTGAAGCAACAAATTTTTAAGTCGCTATCTGAAAAACCTGCATGCAATGTGCGCTCTACGGGAACAAACAGTTGCGAGGCTGCCTGCATTTCCTCGAAGATGCTTTGCAAGCGTTCTGTTTGTTTGGCACTATCGGCAAGAATAAACACTTGATAGCCATCGGCACGGAACTGACTGAGGTTTTGCTTTAGCAACTCAAAGTTTTTATGATAGAGCGGTTGGGGCGAAATGTTGAAATGTAGCACAGCTTGAGCTGTTCCCAAAGGTTGAGCACCTATATTAACACGTTGCAAAGAGGCAACACCGCGCAAAAACATTTCGCCCGTAATGAGCAACATTTCTTTTTTTAGACGTTGCTGCAGTTCGGCTTCGTCCATTTCAGAAGTTACCTCCTGTGCTTGTTCAGCTTGTCGGGCAAAGCCTTCTTGATAAATGCGCTCGATGGTGTCGTGAACAAAGCCCAAATCCTTAAGTACCAAAATGGTGTCAGTGGGCAAATAGTCGGTAAAGGAAACAAGCTCGCCCGTGGTATGAGTTTCGGTGTCGGGCACGATGCTCACCTTGTCTTTCTTCTCCTTTGACAATTGGGTTTGCACCTCGAAGGTGCGTATGCTATCTACATCATCGCCAAAGAAATCGATGCGGAAGGGATATTCTGAGGCAAAGGAATAGACGTCGAATATGGAACCACGCACGGCAAATTCTCCTGGTTCGTATACATAGTCTTTGCGTTTGAAACCTAATTCTATCAAACGTTTGCTTAACTGGGTAAGGTCGTGCTGATCGCCCATGGCTATGCGCAAGGTATGCGATGCCATGCTATGAAGTGGGGCTACACGTTCGGCTATGGCTGCTGGAAATGTAACTACATACAAAGGAGTTGCAGGGGGATTTGCCTTTTTAGAGGCTGCTTTTTCGTGCCAGGCTGCAAGACGGTTGAGCACTTCGGTGCGCAATATCTCGTTAGCAGCATCGCGCTGCGCATATTTCACCGCTCTACGATAGGTGGAGGGATAAAACAAGGCTTGCTGGTCGCCAAGCATTTGCGTAAGGTCGTGATAGAAATAGCCTGCCTCTTCCTCATCGTTGAGCACGATGAGAAACACATTGCTCACAGGCTGCTTGCGTGCTGACAATGCGGCTAAGACCATTGGGGCTGCCGAAGCTTGCACTCCTTGTAGGTGGGTGAGTGCAGGCGAATGGTCGGTTACGATTTTAGCAAGAGCTGCCACTTGCGGATGCTGGGCGTAAGTATTTAGGAGTTCGGATAGTTGCATGGGGAGCATGGGTTGCGCAAATCCCGTCCCCGACTCTTGTATTAAAAGCCAGGGACGGGATTTGATTTATTTCCATAAACGCTGATTACAGGATATACATCCTACGCGCGTTAACTATGGGAATGTGCTTTAGTGAAATCTACTCTTACTGCTTTTCTTGTTCGGGAGCCTCATCAATGAGGTCCATGAACTGGTCGAGCTTCGGTGTAATAATGATTTGCGTACGGCGGTTGCGCTGCTTACCTACTGCCGTATCATTTGAGGCAATAGGATTGTATTCGCCACGACCTGCTGCCGACAAACGCTTAGGATCTACACCATACTGATTTTGCAAAGCCTGAACAACTGATGAAGCACGGAGGGCTGAGAGGTCCCAGTTGTTACGAATGTTCTTTTGCGAAATAGGCACATTATCGGTGTTACCCTCGATGAGCACATCGTAGTCCTTATAGTCGGTAATGATTTTAGCAATCTTTGAAAGTGTTTCGCCTGCACGGTCACCAATTTCGTAGCTTCCGCTCTTGTAGAGCATATTGTCTGCCAACGAGATGTATACCACACCCTTAAGCACTTGCACATCGACATCGCTCATCTCTTGCTTTGAAAGCGAACGAGTGAGTTTGTTAGTAAGTGCTTGGTTCAGCGAGTCGCTCTTGCTCTTTGCATCGACGAGTTGCTTGATAAACTTGTTCGAAGCATTGATTTCGTCAACGAGTTTCGAGATATTGACGTTACCTTGCTGCACATTGCTCTGATATGAATTCTGCAAATTATTATAAGCAGCCTTCATTTCCTTATTACGATTTTGCTCTTCCTTCAGTCGAGCAGCAAGGCTCTTTGAGTCTGAAGTATATTCTGCAATGCGCACCTTGGCATCGTTATAGTCATTTTGTAAAGCAGCATGCTCGGTTTTAAGCTTTTCGTAGTTGCTTTGTACCTCTGCATATTGTTTTTTGGTCACGCAACTTGTCATGAGTAAGAGAGCTGCGAGAGGGGCTAAAAATTTAATGTGTTTCATTTCAGTCTTGTTGTTTTCGTTTGTAAATGGCGCGTCGAAGCAGCCCTATATTGCTGCTTACGCAAGGCTTTTATGCTACAAAGCATTGCCTTTCGGGGCGCAAGTTAGGCATTTCAGTTGACGGGACAAAGGATTTCGTATTTTTTTTGTTTTTTGCGCATTTCTTTTGTCCATTTTATCGCTTTGCTAGGCTAATGAAGTTGGATGTTGAATGCTGAAAAATTTAAGGGTGGTTCTAAAACCTAATTTTAGAACCACCCTTAAGATAAATATTATTGTCGCTGTGGAAGCGTTACGGTTTTAAACTCATTGACATCGGGAGTAGTGTGCTGCTCGTAAATAATCTTCACCAATTCCTTCACTACCTCAGGATGCTGAGCCGACACATCGTGATCTTCGTGAATGTCGTTGGCAAGATTAAAGAGTTTGCATTTACCACCATTTACGTAAAGTTTCCAATCGCCTTTGCGCACGCCCATTTGGTTAGTTTCGTGGAATTCCCAGTAAAGGAAGTCGTGCTCTTTCTGTCCCTCTTTGCCCAAAAGGGTTGGTGCGAATGAAATGCCATCGAAGTAGTCGTGTTCAACCTTCTTATTTCCAAACTTTTCGATGTAGTTTTCCTGACCAATGAGGTCGCAGAATGTAGGCATTATATCGTAGAAAGCCAACATGTGGTCGTTAACACTACCCGCCTTTACATGTCCTGGCCAACGTACAATGAAGGGGATGCGAATGCCACCTTCGTGGCAAGAACGCTTTTTGCCTTGCAACTTACCATCGCGACCAAAGAAGTCGGGGTCAGCACCACCTTCCTCGTGAGGACCATTGTCTGACGAGAAGATTAAGATGGTATTGTCGTCCAAACCTTTCTCTTTCAGCTTTGCCATGATTTCGCCTACATAAGCATCCAAGCGAGTAATCATTGCAGCAAACTGTGCATGGGTGTTGATGGTGGCATGGTAACGATCGGTACCGCCAAAGGTCTTATCGTTGCAGAACTTGCCATAGTAAGCCTGCAGGATAGAGTCGTTGGGCTGATAAAGCTCGGCATGTGGCAAGGTGTAAGTGAAGAGTCCATAGAAGGGTTTGTCCTTGGTTTGCAAATCGAGCCATTCAAGTGCTTCTTGATGTATCATATCACCCGAATATTGGGTGCGCTTAGCGTAATCGGGATTGGTGCAGCCATCTGAATACTTCACATTCTCGTCCATGGTGATGCGAATCACATCTTTATCGCCACGACGGGGACTGTAACGATTGAGGAAGTTGGGGAAGTAACGGTGAGCCATGTACTGACAGATGTAGCCATAATACTCATCAATACCACGGGTTTTGGGAGTTGAAACCGAGCCTTCGTAGCCACCTGCCCACTTACCAAACATGCCTGTGGTATAGCCATTTGCCTTCATAATTTCGGGCAAGATAACGTGATTGGGGTCGTAGGGTTCTTGACCGACACGGTCTGGTTCCTGGGTTACACCATATTGTTGTTGGGGACGACCTTTCCAATACTCTTTGTTACCACGCACGTGGGTGTGACCTGTGTGCTGACCGGTCATCAATGTGGCACGTGAAGGAGCACTTACAGGACTACCTGCATAGGCTTGCGTAAAGAGCATGCCTTCGCTTGCCATGCGGTCGATGTTGGGGGTTTGAATGTAAGGCTGACCGTAACAAGCGAGGTCGCCATAACCCATATCGTCGCAAAGAATAAAGATGATATTGGGCTTATTGGTGTTTTGGGCAAAGGCTGTGAGACCTACCAAGGCGGTGCTGCCCATAAGGAGATTTCGTGTAATACTCATGTTGTGTATGTGTTTTTAAAGGATGTAGGATGTGGGATGTTAGCTGAAGTTTATTTTACCACCTTCACACCACCTTGAATAAATACACCTTTCAGGTGCTTATTGTTTTTTACGCGTCGACCATCAACAGCATAAGTTTGCTTGTTAGTCTGCTTTACTTGAGGATGGAGTGTGGCCAGACTAACACCCGTTGAGATGTTAGACTTGAGGGTAAACAACTGGAAGTCGTAAGTTTGTCCGTGTACATCCTCGTCTGCTTCGTCCATACCATTATCGTTGATGCGAACACGCATGCGTCCTTTTCCTAATGCAGCATCGGCAGGTACGCTGATTTCAGCTTGTCCGTTGGCTTCGTTCATAAAGCTGTGTGCTGTTTCGAAGATGCCATCATGGTTCCAATCGAAATAAGCAGTCACGGTGTAATCTTTCCCCAAATTGGCTGCCTCATAATTCAGCACAAAGGTCGTGCCAGGTACAACACCTATAGAATCTTTACGCACCATGGCATAATAGCCCGAAGGCTTTGCTGCTGAGGTATAATTCATGGGATGAAGCACGGCTGTTTTTTCGCCCGAGACGGTAAGCGACTTCAGATAAGCATCGCCTTGTTCGCCACAGGGCAGAATGTATACGCCTAAACGTTTGCTATATTCTGAACGTTCAATGGGAGCGGGTGCTTCGTAATCGTATTTGCTTTCAACAATATCCCAATAGGAATTGCCACGATTAAAACGAATGTGATAAGCTACAACCTTGCCTGTTGACTCCTGATAGTTCAGTCCTAATGAACCATCCTTCGATGTGTCTATGGTTTGGTCCGTACTACAGATGTAGTAGTAGCCCTTGGGGGCTGCACCATTGGTGTTATTCACCTTCACCTCGATTTCAACGGGTGTAGCTCCTACCTTGATTTGGGTATTCTCTGCCGTACAGGTGCTTTGTATGTATTTTTTTGAAGTAACGTTTTGAATGTAGTAACAATTTTCTTTTTCGGTAGGAATAAATTGCCAATACTGTCTTTGCGTGTTTGTTTTGGGCGAGGCGAAAAGCGAGGTTCCACTCTCGAAGATGTAAGAATTTTCGTTGTTGAAACGATGGATGAGGTAGGTTTTTCCTTCTACGGGAAAGGTATGTCCACCATCAGCCAAGGCGGTTGTGACACAAGCAAATGTCATGAAACCAGCAACGATAAGGTTTTTCTTTATCATAATAGTATATGGTTTAATGGTTTTCTTTTAAAAAGGTATTTCTCATTTCACTACCGTGGCACGAATGATACGTATGTCATCGAAAGGACGATTGTTTTCGTCGCGTCCTGCCCACTGTATTAAATCGGTAACATCAAAGCCTTCAATAACTTCGCCAAAGATGGTGTATTGCCCATCAAGATGGGGAGCACCTCCAAAGGTTCGATACACTTCCCTTATCTTAGGTGATAGTTTTATGGTGCCTTGGGTAGCTGCATCCAGTCGTTCTTGCATCTGGTCAAGCCCATCATCTGTAAAGATGGCACCTGTCACGATGTAGAATTGTGAATAAGACGAACGACGCTCTGGATTTTCTGCATCAGCCTCACGCGCTGCTGCCAAAGCTCCGCGACGATGAAAATGTTGCGGATAATGTATTTCTGCCGGAAGTGTATAGGGCTCGGGAGAATCGCCAAGCAATTCCCCTTCCTTTGCTGTACGACTGGCTGAATCACCCGCTTGTATCATGAAATCGGGAATTACACGATGAAAGAGTAATCCATCATAAAACCCTCGTTTCACTAACTTCAGGAAATTGTCACGATGTATGGGGGTATCGTTGAAAAGCTTTACGCGGATATTCCCCATTGTTGTTTCAAGCAACACCTCGTGTTCTAAGGTGTCGGTCTGCGCCATTGCATGACTCAAACTACCCAAGAGCAGTGCCACTACAAGCGTTATGTATAGCCTCAAGTTTTTCATTGCTGCTTGTCTTATTAAATTTTGTCGAGTCCACGAGTGAATTTTAACCAATAGTACTTCAAAGGATTTTTGTACTTAAGTTGCTTCCACGGACGACTTTGATGCGGACGGTGAATTACCGGATGTGAAGTAAAAAGATAATTACGAAATCCGCGTTGACGCGACTCGTGAGAGATGGTCACATCAAACCAATTCTTCTCAGGATTGAGTTCAGTAAAAGAAAACGCACGCAAAAATTTAGGTGTAAGCAATGAACAGCAAAAGCTGCAGTGCTTTTTTGTTTCCAACACGCCCTTCTCTAATTTTTTGGCAAAGAGATAAGGATAATTCACCTCTCCTTCATCATCAACCGTAACGGCTGCGGCAATGCCACAATCAGAACGTTGCTGTGCACCTTCATACAAAGCTTGAAGCGTATCGGAACTTACCACTACGTCACTCTCCACAATACACAAAGCCGCATCTGCCTCAATCGCCTCGCGTTGGGTACGTTGAAGCACCAATAAATAATTAGGCGAGGGATGTTGCGTTAGGTCGCTCAAATTAACTAATCTAAATCCCAAGTCGGCTGCCGCTTGTTCGAGGCGCAATGTATTCTCGGGCGTAGAAAAGTCATTATATACGGTATATGTGTGTGGCATCGTGAGATGACTGTTAAGCACAGCCTTCACGGTGACAAGTGTTGAGTCTATCGAGTCCTTTACAGGGGTAATGATGTGCAATTCTTTCATTACGGCAAATAACAATATTATAAATGTAATGGCACAAAAGTAAGTATTTTCGCGGAAAAAACCTTACCTTTGCCGTGAAAATAAAAATTGCAACGCATTTTTTTGCCTTGCAAGCTTCAAAGAGAATAAAAATGACAGAGAATTATAGCTTAAGCCACCTTAAAGAACTCGAGGCTGAGTCAATTCACATCATCCGCGAAGTGGCTGCGGAATTCGAAAATCCTGTAATGCTTTATAGCATTGGTAAGGATTCAAGTGTTATGGTGCGTTTGGCAGAAAAAGCTTTCGCTCCAGGTCGTCCGCCTTTTCCTTTAATGCACATCGACTCTAAGTGGAAATTTAAGGAAATGATTAAATTTCGCGATTGGTATGCTAAAGAACACGGATGGAACCTCATTGTTGAGAGTAATATGGAGGCTTTTAAAGCTGGTGTTGGTCCGTTCACACATGGCTCAAAGGTACACACCGACCTTATGAAGACGCAAGCTCTCAAAGCGGGTCTTGACAAGCACCACTTTGATGCTGCCTTTGGCGGTGCACGTCGTGATGAAGAAAAAAGCCGCGCCAAAGAACGTATTTTCTCTTTCCGCGACCAATTCCATCAATGGGACCCTAAAAACCAACGTCCTGAACTTTGGGATATTTACAATGCGCGTGTACACAAAGGAGAGAGTATCCGCGTGTTCCCTTTGAGCAACTGGACGGAGTTGGACATTTGGCAATATATTCGTCTTGAAAATATTCCTATCGTTCCGCTTTATTTTGCTAAGGAACGTCCCGTTGTTGAAATTGACGGACAGTTAATTATGCCCGATGATGACCGCTTGCCCGCAGAATACCGCGACAAGATTGAAATGCGCAAAATTCGTTTCCGTACACTTGGTTGCTGGCCGCTTACAGGTGCTATCGAGAGTGAAGCTGATACCATCGAGAAGATTGTGGAAGAAATGATGACTACTACCAAGAGTGAACGTACCACACGCGTCATCGACTTTGACCAAGATGCTTCTATGGAACAAAAGAAACGCGAAGGATATTTCTAAAACATACTACATTGAATGGAAAAGAGCATGCAGACACTTTGCATGCTCTTTTTTCATATTGCCTTTTCATAATTTACACATAAAAGCTCCTTGCTCATTGACATCATGACAGGGGATGCGAGCCTTTACACACTGTGCTTTCCATAACTGGCGCATGCGATAAGGCAAATCTGAGGACAATATCACTTGATGTGGACGAACCAAGGTGTATACGTCTTGAAGGGACTTCCAACAACCAAAGCCTACAATCAGAAAGTCAACATTTATTACTTCTTTTACAGCTCTTTTTTGCCAAAACACATTGTGTTTGAGCAAATACACGCTTTTATGATGAAAAATAAAAGCCTGGTTATTGTGAGCAATATATTTATTTTGATATACGTCTCGACAAGGAAGTTGCTGTGGCTCAGCCATATGGTGAGGTGCAAAATAATGTTCTTTAAGATAAAGCATCCGCTGACGAGTTGTGTCTGAGACTGAAGACAGGTAGAGATAAGACGTTTTAGCAGAATGCACAAAATGAATAGATGTAACACGCGGCATTTTATAAACACAGAGTTGCGGTACTACGCGTTGCGCATAACGCTGATGAACTTCAATGCTTACACCCAAAGTCAAGAATACGAAGAACATTGCCACTGCCCATCTACGCTGCGAACGATAACGCACGTTTGCATAAATGTATAAGCAAATGGGTAATATAATGATAAGCCAAGGCAAAAAGGCTGAAAGGTAAACCCTAATCGTAGCTAAAGGCAAATGCGACATTTGGGTCAATGTTGCTGTCATGAATTGCAAAACATATTGCATAACCTTTGCAACAAAAGTCTGAACACATTCTATGGGAAGTGCAAAAAATACGACTGACGATGAAAGCAATACCATTGCCGAAGGTATAACCACTAAATTAGCTATAAAAGCATAAGGGGTTATCAAGTGGAAATAGGATATAATCAAAGGCATTGTTCCCCATTGCGCACTTAAACTAACCGTTATAAAGGGGAATATCTTGTTTCTGAAAAATAAATAGGTATGCTTTTTAAGCGCGTGCTTGCACAAGGGATAAATATTGAGACACACATGTTCCCTCCACGACAGGTCACTACGCCGTTTCCAACTATACGTACTTATCCAAGGCACGTCTTCCCACAAAGGCAGTCTGAAACGTTGCCATATATATTGATTACAAAGAAGTATAGACAATACTGCCATGAAAGAGAGCTGAAACCCTACATCAAATAAAGATAGCGGATCAGCAATTAGCAACACAATAGCAGCCAAGCTCAAATTATTGAGCGTAGCATTTTGCGAACGCCTTAATATGACGCCTAATTGCACCATGGTTAACATCGTTACAGAGCGTAGTAAAGACAATGGAGCACCCGCTAAAAAGGTAAAAGTCCACAAACAAGCTACCGTAAAAAGTGACATCACAATTCGCTGCGAACGACGACCTAAGGGACGAATTAAAAACGCATTAAACAAAAAGAACAAGATACCTAAGTGCAAACCCGAAAGAGCCAACACATGACTGGTTCCTGTTTCTGAAAAAACTTCTCGCAAGCCTGTATGAAGCAATGATTTATCGCCCAAAGTTAAAGCAGATATCACCGCTAAAGCATTTGCATCTGGAATGTATTTACGATAGGTTTGAAGCATCGTTCTGCGATAACGCAACAACTGACTTCGCCACCCCATCTGTTGCGCCCCCTCATCTCTCATCTTTATCCAATACTGATTTCGAACATACGCTTGTCCGCTTATACCATGCGTTAGCAAATAGTTTCTATAATTAAAGTCTGTAGGGTTTTGAGCCTTTAACTCACCATTCACACTTGCATGAAATAGGATGCCATCTCCCTCAATCACACTATTTGTTGCTGCATTCTCCAAACGTACTCTTACCTTCTTATCATAAAACGAGTTATCAACATGCTTAACAAATTGTTGCGCACAAGTTGCCTGTTGATTATTATGCAAGGTATCCATATAAGCTTTCATCACCACATCAACAACCACCCCTGTACTGTCCATCCTTTGCACATTAACAACACGAGCCTCCCAAGTATGTACCTCTTTCGGCCATTGCACACTTATACTATTTAAGGAATACACACACCATGCTCCCCCATACATAACAAAGGATAATGCTGCAGCTACCCAACACCAAACATTTTTCTTCGCTCCATATATTTCAAACAAATAAAGAATCAAAGCCAGCACCGTACACACTCCACCTGCTATACACCAAGTTCCCCAATTCACCCAATCCACAAAGCACCATCCCATGACAATTCCTACAATCATGAGCAAAGCTAATATTAAAAGTGGACTCTGCCGAAAAGGAGATTCTGGAAGAAGCTCTGGAAGAACTGGTTGAAATGGCATAGAAGGTTATACTAATAATTCTGATTCTACATTTCTAAAACACTTGTTTAAAAACAAATTTCCATGCAAATATAAAGATTTGTTACGAAACCAAAACTAAAAATCATAAAAAATATAAGCGAGAGAGATTTATTTATTTTAAGTATTAAGTATTACAAACTATGTGGATACAAGTAATAAGTAATAGGTAATAAGTAATACAAACTATGTGGATATATGTAATAAGTAAAAGCATATAAAGCTGTTGCAATAGTTTGTATTACTTATTACCTATTACTTATTACTTGTAAACACATAGTTTGTATTACTTATTACTTGATTTCAATTCGATTGTAATACTTAATACTTAAAACAAATAAAGCCCCACCTGAAATACATCAAGTGAGGCTTTTGAAAAAAGTTGGCGGC
>ERZ1023617.215-NODE-215-length-27446-cov-13.798255_pt1 | contig 27446 bp, 17 predicted proteins | sample MGYA00380328_ERZ1023617 | MGnify/ENA primary metagenome ERZ1023617 (study PRJEB33179, sample SAMN07448977) | human gut metagenome | biome: Human-gut; feature: Human associated habitat; material: Faeces | host: Homo sapiens | place: India: Bhopal | collected...
CGTGTACGGCATTGACAAATACAAGGCTAAGAAAGCCAAGTGGCGCATTTCGGAATCCACGCTTTTGTTGCTGGCTGTACTTGGAGGAAGTGTCGGGGCATGGATGGGAATGAAAGTCTGGCACCATAAGACGATGCACAAGAAATTCAAATACGGCATTCCTACCATTCTGCTGATACAGATTGCACTGATGGCGTATTTACACATGAATCAATAACATAATCCAGGTGCTCAACAAGGTATAGGACAGACTCAAATGAATTCTGAACTTTGTGTAAGGATAAAGGAAGAAATCTGTATTCAATATACTCTTTTCGAGTCTATCAATTAACTTGGTCGAGTTAATCAATAGACTTTTTGAGGACAGATCCATTGAAAGTTCTTCATGTTTAGAATAGCTACTCAATAAGCCTGATATGAGCAAGCGTTTTTCCATCATACCAACCGGAAAAATCTGCTGACCCGAAATTATGAGTGTACATCAACGAGACATCATCTTACAAGAAAGCTGAAAGGCTTCTTTTCAAGCAAAACTGCCTGAAAAGAAGCCTTTCTTATGTGGAACTTCAAATAGAATTCGAACTGACGGAGCAGCGAGAGCAGAGCCAAGCTTGCTTGAGATTTGCCGAGTCGCAAAGGCAGAAGGCGAAGCCAACCTACGACCACCTCATTACAAGTGAGCTGCACTACCCCACTGGCTATTGAAGCATTTGGGAGTTTAATGGGGATCGAACCCACATACATGTATATAAATATCCACGTACGCATACTTAATTATCAGAAATAGAACTATTAGACAGTTTTTTCTTGCCAAGAAGACTATACCTATAATATATCATAAGATACAGGAACCGAACCATTCAGTTTTTGTTCCATATCATCTTTATCAAGTATAAAGCCACGACAAGTCTTCGCCCTTGAAGTGTCTAACTTTTCATATAGAGGTATCTGTAAATGCTTATAAAGACGACAAATTTTGCCTGATCCATTATAACTATCGACATAATTCCGACAAACGCAACAGTTGCGAATACCAAACTTCTGAAATCCTATGTACTTTGCGTAATCATAAATTCCCAAAGATACAGATGTATGAAAGCGCATCTCAAAAAGCGAGTGAGAGGTGGATTTTGCAAAACTTTTGCAATCACCTTCATCTTTATAACAGCGAGTTTTCCCTGATGGGTACAAGACATACCTAACAAACTCTATGTCGCTACTTATAGCATTGTTATTATAATCCACTTTCTTGAAACCATAAAACTCTATTTTTGACGGTTTATATTCTGTGTATTCATTTAATGGTTTCTGTTCGACGAGCCCATTTTTACTATATTTAAAATATCATTCTCATCTTCAATGAGAATTTCGATAATTTTATTGCCACTATGTAACTTATCATCATCACTTGCATGAGTAACACAAAATTCTATGTATATTGGTTCTCTCTCAGGATGCGTAGATGAATAAATTTTGAGGTCAGAACGCCTTCTAATTTTGTCATAACATATCTCTTGTTCACAAGAGTCATAAAATTTCTTCAAATCAAATGACTTCTGGTGAATAGTCCGACATTTCTCATATCGTACATATACGCATTTTTCAGAATGGGTACAATAAGATCTATATTCAAAGCTCATCCAAAACTCGTCATTATTCAAAAAAGCATTACGAACTTTTTCTTTCGCAAAAAGATGTAACATCGACTCATACGCAAAATCACATTCTTTCCCTGACTGATGAGCAAAATGGTGTATTCGTTTTTGTCCTTGGTTCTTAGCCATCAATGGTTCCTTACATGCAGGACAAAAGCATCCACACTCATTGCCTGTACGAACATCATCTACATTGACAAGCAATCCATCTGAATCCACTGCATATATTAGCATGTGGGACTCATGCTTTTTATTCATCTTATTCATAATAGCTATTTTTTTAATTTGGTGCAAGGCGAATGCAATCAAACATGTTTGAATTGCTGAGCCGCAGCCAATGTTCTCAAAGAAAAAAAAGACACATGCGAGAGGGTCAAAGCAACTATCAGAATTTTAGAATTTTAAAATCAGATTTTTTAGAACCACCCTAAAGCGCTCACACCGAGCGCTTTTCTTTTTTGCGGTCACTCTCGATACCAATCAATTGTGACTTCTTTTCAAGAACAATAGTTGTTCATAATAAATGTCAAGCCAATGCTCAATGTACTCCTCACATAGGATACACAAAGAACATTGGCTTTTATCATTTTCTATCAAGCTTGCTTAATGCCTCATAACAACGATTTTCAAAATCGGTAAGCCTAATTACTGGTTTTCTAAAACCGCATGAGGTAACCACTTCAAAAGAAGTTCCTTCGGGGAGCAAGCTCTAACAGGAATTTCACTTTGACTTGTTACAATACTCATACACCGTCAGTCCTTTTACTGTCAACAGATATTTCTGACGAGGGTGACGGGGAGAGTTTGGATAAAGCAAACGTACATATCCCTCACTAATAGCCGGCTTCAGATAAAGGTTTTGAAAATTGTCTCTTCCCTTTAATTCTAAAGCATCCATCATATTCTTTACTGACAACTCCTGATTTCCGATTACAATAATCAGCCGTTTGATATTAGCATTATCCGTGCGTAGCTTGTCCTGTACTTGACCTGTGCTTGTCCCGTGCTTATACTCTTCTTGCTGGAAACTTGTCCCGCCTACAAGGTTAAGCTGCGTTTTCCATTCGTCTGTTGCATGGATGTGAAGGTAACGGTTACGCAAATCCCATTTATCTCCCAACAACAGATTTCGGAAGAAACGTTCCAAATATACAGAGGTATAATCAATTCCTTTTATGGCGTTCTTGTAATTTGCACGAACCAAGGCATTACGGAAATACCATGAGTGCCGAGCAAAAAGACTATTGTCTACCTTGAAACCTATAGAACGTAGGTAGAGAATTGTGAATACAGCCGTTGTACGAGTATTACCTTCGCAGAAAGCGTGAATTTGCCACAGACCGGAAACAAACCGCGTGATGTGCTCCACCATGGTGTCAGTTGATATTCCCTTATAGCTAAACTCCTTCTCTTGAGTGATATCATAGTCTATTGCTCTTCTCAAATCCTCCCAGTTTAAATAGTTTACTGTGTCACCATCAAGAACCCATTCACGTTTTGTGATGTCATAGTCACGCAATTTCCCTGCATGCTTGAACACACCATCAAAAACTCTCCGATGAACAGAGATATAACCACCCGTGCTAAAGTCCAATGTCTGCGACGAAAGAATCTTAGTGATATTAGCCGAAACCTTATCCGCCTCCAGTTTCTCTTCATCGTCTGGTTCGCGCAGAGTTTTCGACTGGTAATAACTATTTATCAATTCACATGCTTCATCAATATCAATCTCGCCTTCAATGTGTTTACAAGCCGTAGCCTTTAGATAATCAGAAGTCTGCAACCCATCCACTGCCTGCAACCCGATTGCAGTCTGCCAAATGGATGCTTTCTCCTTTTGGCTCGGTTCTCCTTGACGTATGTATTCATCGAAGTCGGTGTAATTTTGTTTGATATTACTCATAGAGAATGTCCTTTAATTTAAATCTCATAGATTGAACTCTCTACATTTCCACATCTATAGATCTGGAAATCTAAACATGTCCATTAGTTGTTGTATCAAAGTTTTGGATCTATGCTTAATATTCTCGATAGTCCATGCGTCTAACTTGGCTATTTCATTGTTAATATCAAGTCCATTCTTGTAACCAATAAACCGCTTGCCATCTTTGCTCTGACGATCACGCTTCTCTAAGAAAGACTTGTTACCCAAAGTACTGTTATAACCTGTAATTGTCAGATTACCTATCTTATGTGTGTATTCATTTAGATACTTTCTTGCAAGTTCTGTATCTCCACTTGCAACCATATCTACCCAACTTTGTGGTATATTCTCTCCTTCAGGGAAGATATGCTCAATAGTCCATACATACACATTCTTCGGAGTACGAGCCCAAAGGTCAGTCCATGTTTCTTGTGTCATGGCGGACTCTGCAATTTTGCAAAGCATATATCGGGCAGCACCAACATTTTCCTTATAAATGTCTCCCTGCAGACTTTTCTCAAACATTTCGTCTGTTGCACAATTATTACCCAATAACCTTATGATCGTATTGGTTACTTCTTTGCCTTTGGGCATTTCATCCTCTATATGGGCAATAATGTCCATGAAAATACGTGTAAGGTCACGAGTACTTGGGTAGTCCGTAACATTACGTCTGACAAAATATTTATTCAACAACTCTATCAATGTATTGATGTCAGAGTCAGTCAATTCAAGTACCGATTTATGCTTCAATATATACATCAGAAGGAGATAAGAAGGTGCACCTTGAATGTGGTCAAGGTCTTCCAAGTTCTTCCTGTATGGATTTTCGTCTTGTTCTTGCAGTATTAAACACGAATAATATTGTCCGCATTTTAGAATGTCTGTAAGAAAAGAATTGAGGTCTTTGTCTATCAGTTTCTCAAAGATATTGAGCAAATTGGATTTTGTCGCAACTATTCCAAGAGGATCTTTCTTTCTATCGTTATCGCTACGGAATGGATCGTTCAAAGTACGTTTAAATGCATTGTAATACTGACGGAAGAAACGTTCTTGGGTTCCATAGTCATCAGAAAGATACGCCAAAAGCTGCTGCCAACGATTGAAGCAATCATCAGTTGTGAGATGATTGTATTCAGCCCTTGCCATAATGAGATTTTTCATCAAGTCGATGGCTGTAAGTGGTGTTCCTCTATTGTTTAGCGACTCAAACAACACATAAGCATCCGAATGAGTGGACACCTCCATCTTGACAAGCATTGCCTGCTTCAGTTTGTCAAACTTGTCCAAAAGAAATGAAACTTTTTCTTCTGGTGTCATATTCTCCATTTCTTTGTCCATTAGCCAAAGGAAATGTTGATAGCAACGTGACACTTTACGCACACCAAAGTATGGGTGTTTCGTTGATGCCGACTTTTTCAAACCAAGTTCAGACATAATGAAATTGTAATCTTCCAAATTGTTGTTCTGAACTTGAGGCACCAACTTCATTTCATTTGGAGACAGACCGCTTTTCAACGACTTTCGCAATGCCGGAAGAATATCCTCATCATCTTCATCCATGAAGTCTTTATAATCCCTCAAGCGGGTATAGATGGCAGCTAAAAACAGACTAACAGTAGTGAGTCTTTGTTGTCCATCAATAACTTCCATATATGGGTTAATCGAGTCACCTAAAGGTATGCAAATGATGGAACCTATAAAGTATTCAGGATTGTTTTCGCTGATATCATCATAGAGTGCATCCCATTCTCTGTAGCTCCAAGTGTATTCACGCTGATACTTCGGAATGGAATAGTAGAACTTTCCATCCGAAGCGAATATCTCATAGATATGGTATTTGTTTACGCTTTGTATCATAGTTTACTTATTTGTATATGAAATCGTCTAAACTCTTCTGACGAAGATTTGATTTTAAGTTTTATCTCTTCTAATTTCAATCTTCACCTTTCTTCTTGGTCGTTTTTAGACCTTTCATCGGTCGTGTAGCTCGCTACACTCCCTCCTCAAGGTCCCAAAACGCCTCAAAAATAAAGGCAAATCTTGAATTTCATAAAAGTTCAGACGACTTCTATATTAAACTTAATTCAAGTAATGCTCAATCACAGATCTTTTACGACTTGTGCAACCTCTCATTACCTCTTGAGCTAAATCTATTTGTCTTTTGTATTCATAAATTTTATCTACTATTTGCTGCTGATCTACAAGAGATATTGAAGGAATCTCATATCGCATAATGTTGTCTTTATTGCCTCTTGGCATTTTCATGCCCTTTACATCAGTCATTACGAAATCAAAGAATCGCTGACGAGCCATAACATGGTAAACATATTCTGGCAGATAATCACGAGAATCAAGTCTTATGACTAATACATCAGGACTACAACCACCATCTTTGTCTGCAAGCCAAATCTTTTTAAGATATGGGCGAATGTTGGACAACAAGATATCCCCTTTATCATACTTTACTGCCGAATTTATATTTGGTTCTCCATCATATGGCCTTACTCCCTCACAATTCTGCAAGAGGTTGTCGGTACTGATATAATCAGCAACAGACATGTCGCTCATACTTATACGTTCATTAGAGTAAGAGCAAATCTGCTTAAGCATTTTTACCCCCCCCGTTTTATTTTTAGCAATAACTTCAAGTTTGTCAAAGATATCACTAATCTTTTGGCGATACGTTTCAATAGTCATACGGCTTGTATTATACTCGGCATCTATAGTCTCACATTCAGCGATAATTTTCTTTTGAACGCCGATAGGAGGAATAGGTATCTGTTGCTTCTTTAAATATTTGAAATGTCTTTCATATTTATCCTCATTCGTGACTTTCGTATTTGAAAGATAATAATAAAGAAATTTGAGTTCTATTTTTTGTGTATTACACTTTATTAATTGTGTACCATCAGCCCCCCTTACAAATGGGAAATCTACATACTTAAAGGTACATGAGTGGTCTCCGAACACAATAAGTGGTATATCTGTAATAACATCTTCTGAATGAGTGTAGCCTGATATGGTTTTCCCAACCTCTTGAGTTATAACAGGAACATCACCTTCCTCATTAATATTTTCCTGAGATATTTTTGTTGTCTTACCTTGCACTTTTACCAACAAATCTTCTAAAACAAACAAAGGAAATTTGCTCTGAATCTTTATGAAGCTTTCACTCTGCGTCCTTATTGCTTTATCGAATACATTTCTTGAAAAATCAAACATATTTTTCAAGGAATAAGACTTTGAATATTTCATCAAATCATCCGACAAGAATGTATCAGCCTCTGCGAAAGAATTACGCACGGCACAGGCAAGAGTTCCACGAGCGAATCTGTCTTCTTGATTGTACAGTTTTCCACCAGGAGTATTGATTATGATACCTTCTGCACCCTTTCTATTACTCCAATCATAGCCTAAGAATAATTTTTGTTCTTTATTATCAGATGGAGCCGTAATGACCAATGTCCTTTGTTCACGGACAAGTGCAAAATAATACAACTTGTCTTTTTCTAAATCAAGTGCAAAATCATAAAATTTTTCCAAACGGATGCGCTTAGCCTCTTCTTCCGAACATTTTTTAGGCAAAGAAATAGCCATGCCATTAAAAGCATCAACATATACTTTGATATACTGATTCGATGAAAGCTCAGCAAAGTTTAATATACGCCGAATGAAGCGAAGATAAATATCTTCACTTATATTTTGCATTTGTAGGTAGTCTGCGAGAATCTGTTTGTCTTTAAACTCTGAAATGTCCTCATCACTCATAATGGCATTAACGCTATCCTCTATAAGTTTGGCTATGCAAGGAGGTTCTTTGTATCGTTCGAGAAACAACGTAACGGTATTTGTTCCTGTTGCTCCAAAGGTTTTGCTTCCGAAACTGACAATAGCACGTATATAGAAGTTTTTCAGCAAATCCTCACGAGCAGCAATGTAGCTGCTTGATGGATTGCTGAGAATTGATGCCGGCAAAATAACAGCTGCCAATCCTTGCGGACGGAGCAACTGGGCTATACGTTCAACGAATAGAGTTTCAATTTCCTTGCCGTCGTTGGTGATGACATTCAATAACCTGAATTTATTGTTACGTAATTTCAGATGCGATTTGAAACCGCTGACAGAATATGGAGGATTAGCCACAAGAATGTCAAACGCACTGTTCTCAATACTTTTATCCTTATAATTTTCAAGTCCGTCACCAAAAATAATGTTTGCGCCACCAGCACCATTCATGAACATTGAAATCTTTGACACGCGTGCCAAGCGATAATCTTTCTCTATACCATAGATATGCTTTTCAACCCAAGAGTTTTCGTTGTTCTTACGCACGGAATTGATGGCTTCAACCGCCTCTGTCAAGAAATGACCAGCTCCACAAGCATAATCTATCACATTAGGTAATCCATGATTTGAAATGTATGTTTGCAAGGGAAGACAATCCCAGATAAAACGAGTTATCGGAGTTGGGGTAAAGAATTGTCCTTCATTTTGTTTGAAACCTTTATTAAGGAGTTGCTCAAACAAATCTCCGAGAAACTGGTGTTTGCTTGGATATACAATGCGATATGGCTGAAATAGCTGCACCACCTCAACCAAAATCTTACCATTCTGAAAAAACAACTCCTCGTTGTGAACATCCTTGAACGCAAAATCGTTGTTTGAATAGAACTTCAATATGCGAATAGTGTTATTCAAATCTTCAATCGCTTGCTTGCGCTTTTTGCCAGTATATTGCAGGAATAACCGTTCTGCATAATCGGCTTCGACATAGAAGATTTTCTCTTTCATGAATTCTTCCATACCTTGTGTATGAAGACGTTGTAACCTGTCTTGAAGATACTCATATGTATCAGTTCCTTGTTTGTACTGGAATTCCACCTCCTCAAAATCCTGCTTCTTTATCTCATCAACAAGTTTGCAGATAAAAAGAGCCACGAGGCGATTGAAAGCATTTTCCTTGTCTGAGACATTGTTGTGACGCAAGATTTCCTCAAAGCGATTTACAATTTTATCCTCAGGAATAAAATCTCGCAATTTATTTTTCCGCAATGGTGATATTCCTATATTATAAGCCTGGCTATCATCGTCAAAAATGATATTATCAAGCCATGCTTTGTTATAGGTTTCATCCCAAACCTTAAAACGTTCTTTATCATTATGAACATTGCGATATATAAGAATATCTTTGTCCTTATCTGCCATTTTTACAATATTGGCATCATCGGTACAGTTAATAACCTGCGATTTCACTACGATATCACCATCTTTCCAATCTGATGTATACAAAGCCAGCCAACGTGTTGCATTTTCTTGTTGCCAATAACTGAATAATTGACCGCCGTATTCCTCTGTATTTTTGAATTCTTTATTATACTCTGCACCTGCTGTTTTACATTCAATTATAATCAGAGCATTACCATTTTCATCCTTTACAACTATATCTGCCTTACCACTTTTCGCATCGCGTCCGAGTTGCCATTTAGGTTCAAGTTCTATATGTTCAGGCCGATAGCCTTTGTTCAGCAAACGGCACACACATTCAAACACAACGAAATTCTCATTGTGCGAAAAGTTACTTGTCGTTTTATCATTAACAACAAGACCTTTGTCTTCAGGATATTTTAATGTTTCGTTGTCAAAATCGACATGAACACTACATGTAGAATATATTTTGGAATAATACTCACCTATGGTATCTTTTTCAAAACCAAGAACGGAAAGCACCTTTTTGAGATTTTCTTTTGTTATCATTTTTTTTCTTTCGCTAAACGTATATTTATATTTAATAGCAAGCGTCTTTACTTCTCATACCCCTCATAATAGTAGCTCTGCTCTATCCACTTGAATATCACTTCGCAATTCTCCGTGTCGGAAGTGAGAATCTGCGAAAGGAGATAGCGCTGCTCGAGGCCGTTGATGGGTGAGCGTTCCATCGCCGAAAGGTATTTGTCTTTGTCAACATACTGCCAATTGACTACTTTACCAAGAGAGCGTTTGAGCATCATGTCGAGCCAGATGCGAGTGGAGTGACCATTGCCCCTCCATGAAACGATGGCATACGTCCATCTCAACATACTTTTCTATGATATGCTAAAAAGAGTCTTCTGGCATATTCTCCACGGCAGCGAGCGCCGCTTCAAGATACAGCGAGTTGGCGAAGCGGAAGCCTCCTTTAGCTATAGTTGTCATAAATTAATTGAATCATGTTCTATTGGTTAGGCGATATGTTTAGAAGTTTCTCCGCTTCTATCTCTATTCGGCTTTTCTTTGTCTGCACGATGAGCGAGCGGACATCCACATCAAGTGCCTCTGCCACTTAAACAAGCGTTTCAAGGCTTGGTTGCGAATAGTTGGTACACCATTTACTCACTGTTGCAGGATCTTTACCCAATTGGTCTGCCAACCACTTCGCAGTTCGTTTGTTTTCCACCAATACTATTTTATGCGATTGATGTCTTTCCTTGCCATATCCTTTCATTTATATCATATGCAAAGATAAAAACATTCCATGAAAATCACGAAAGACTATGGAAATAGTTGCCTAAATTATTGCGTTTTACATCTATTTCAACACAAAACAGTAGCATTTCAAAATTTCACAATCTTATTTCTACCATCTCCTTCCCTTTTCTCACTGATTATAACTACCTTTATCCCATCAGAGCTACCGCAAAATAGCACAAAGAAGCGTGGTACGAGGGGATACACGCAACGGCTGAGTATCAAGGATTTGAACATTCCGAGAATGTTCGGCTAAATATTGAAATTTCGTCCGTATCGATTAAAGTGCAAGGTGCTTGATTATCAAGGATGTGAAGATAGTGCATCGGAAAAGTGATTGCTAGTTACGAACACTCAACAAATTTCTATAGTTAAAGCGCTCACACCGAGCGCTTTTCTTGTTTGCGGTCACTCTCGATAAAAATCGATTGTGACAGTTTTTGCGTCTATTTTGGCGTATAGGTCAAAAAAACGCATCAGACTGCCACTCCAAAATAATTTCTTTGAAGAGTAGTAAACTCTGGCAGAATATTAGCATTTTTACAATATAATTTTGAACTATACATCATTCTATGATGAAATTGAAGAGCATCAAACAATACATATTCTTTTCTTTATGTCAATTGTAGTAACATTGAAAGCACCTTTTCTTTTTCACCACTCCCTTTAGTAGAAAGTCTCAACAACGGAAGACCATAGCTTGACATTATATGATCCTTCATCAAGTCGCGTTCATGCTGCATGGTTTGGTCATTATGATATGTATAACCATCAGTTTCAATGGCAAGTATAGGTAGCTTGGTAACTTTATTGATAATCAAAAAGTCCAAATGGGTACTGTAGTTGGTAGCATATCTCAATTCATATTTGTTCATGAGAGAAGTGTCTTTCACAACCTGACGTAGTGGAACATGACACAACACCTCGAGAACGTTGAAACGCGAATCTGAAGCAATCACCTCATTAAGCATGGCATAAGTTAAGTTTTCTGATGCATACTCAGAAATATGAGGATTTGCTTTTAGAAAGGCTATACGTTGTTTCGTGTATTGACCATAAAGATAGTCAAAAATAGAGGCCAACTTGCTTTTCGTTATAGTACAATTGTTGTACGCAATGTAGTCGAGTAAATCACAAATATTGCCATGCCTTTCCTGTTCATTGCCTGTCATCACAAGGCAAAATTTTTTCTTGGCTCTTGACACAGCCACATTCAGCATATTGGCATCATCAGCAAAGTCGGTAATCTGATTGTCCACCACACTCATAATAATAGCATCGTTTTCACGACCTTGATATTTGTGAATAGTACCAGCCTTGGCTCCAACAATCTGACAATTGAAAGCATCCACTTGATTATTGTACGGAGAGATAATGCCTATGTTATCATAATCTTTCAGAATCGGCAGCACCTCTTCCTTCACCACGTCAATTTCTCGCTGATTATAGTGATTAACAGCATGGTTTCCTTTGACAGTCCTTATGGCAGTAAGAACATCTTTTTCGCCTTTGTCCTCTGTCATAATGAGCAGGTTGCCACCATAAAACTTTTGGTTGCAGAAATTGATAATTCGAGGATGACAGCGGTAATGTTCTCTCAATAATGTCTCTGGCACATTTTTTATCGCATTCAATACTGACTGCAAAAAACTGTTCTTGGCACAATCATAACATTCCTCTATGTTATATTGCTTCATAATTGCATCCAGTTTCATTCTATCCTCATCTGTCACAACATTTGGAAGTTGCAACGTATCTCCGACAATAACGGCATTAGTAGCGCAAGTCAGAGCCAAAGCACCTGTATCTATTGAGACTTGTGAAGCCTCGTCCATTATTATGTAATCGTATAACTTATCCGTGAACATACATGACCGAGCTGAGAATGTTGTGCTGAGAACTACAGGATATTGCTGCATAAAATCATTTCCGCGCCTTCTCATATCTTTGGTATCGGCAAAAATCATGCGTTCATGCTTTGCATAGTGGGTATGCAAAGTTGATTTGAACAGCGACATGGATAAGCCCGTCAAAGTATCTGTCAAATCTTTTGCGTCATACAAAGCTAGATTTTTTTCTATAGAAACTAACCTATGCTTTATTTCTTCAAGTCGGTTCAGATAGTAAAGAGCTTGCAATTCCTTAATAAGTGGTGTAAGGTCATTTTTATCAAATAAACTCACGATATGCAGCCTATGCTTGCAATTCCACTTCATCCACCACCACTTTATTTTCTCCTTCCATTTAGAAAACCAATTAGTGGGCTCTTGCTTTTCTCCTTTAGCATAGGCTTGAAATTCCAGCCATAGCGATATAATACACTTAGAACTTATGCTGTTTCTCCCATTCGTATTATTGTCCCAGTTATTATCCATGCAGAAGTGTTTCCACTCCAATTCTACAGTTTGTTGTTCCTGCAATAATTCTGCTCGCTCATTCTGTAAGTCATATACCTTGTCAAGCTGTTGCAAAGTCGTGTGTAGCTTCCGTTTTATGCTCAGAGAAACAGATAACGCCATGTCCCAAGTATTACATTCAATTGGGACAGATGGTTGATTTGCAATAAATGTCTCTTTGTTTTCTTTGCTTCCAAGAGGAGCAACAATAAACGATGTGCCATACTTTTCCAACTTCTCCATTACGTTGGTTGTTGCCGAGTTGTTGTTGGACACCACCAACACAGTTTTTCCTTGACGCACAATGTTGGCAATAATATTTAGTATCGTTTGAGTCTTGCCTGTTCCAGGAGGACCTTGTATCACACTCATTTGGTGTTCAAAAGCGACAGCAACAGCTTTCTTTTGGCTTGCATTACATCCAAAAGGATATATCAGGTCTGCATGTGTTAAACTCCTTGGCTTGTGTTCTTTAGGGTTAAGATAACAAGCCGCAACAGAAGAATTATCAACAAATTCCACTTTATCATACATTTCTGCCAAAATGCCATCATTGTCTTTATCCCTGCCGAGAGGATTGATAAGGGCAACATTCTTTAAGTAGGCAAACGTGTCTTTGCACGTTTGCTCCCCAAGACAAGATGTAACAACCATAATGCTGTTATCGTCTCCTTCTTGCACATAACCATTGGTATGCACAATGCGCCAATAATATTTTGTACCACCAGAAAACCTCCATATCTCCCTGATATTGTTTTGTTGTGAGCCCCCAATATATACTTTGCTGTTTGTTGGGGCTATCCACTCTGGATGGTTGAGCCATACCACTTTGTCTCTACCATAGTTGTAGCTTCTTGCGCTATTCTTGAATAGCACACGATATCCACCCGCCTCATTCTTTTCGATAGAAACGATTTGCAGAGTCTTTGGCTCACCGTTGAGCAATATGAAATGACGTGAAAAGTCCATATAAATTAATCTGACAATTGTATTCTATATTATTTTCACCACCTTTGCAGTGTTTTCATTTATAGTGCAAAAACTACAAATAGAATGGAATTAGAGAATTTTTCTCTACGGCAGCGAGGGCTGTTTCAAGATAAAGACTATTGTTTCAAGATAAAGACTATTGGCAAAGCGGAAACCGCCCTTGGCGATATTCTTGTCACGAACAATACCAGCAAAAGGATACAAACCCTCAAACAGATAATGATGTATTTGCTGAAGACCAGCTGTAGTTCCAACAGGTATTTTGTCTATATCGCCCGACTCATAGAGGCGGTATGCGTTATCTAATGACTTTTCGTCAAATTCCTTTGTTGTCATAATCATCTAATTGTTTTCGTTCTACTGACGAGCTATTAAGAAGTTTATCTGCTTCTATCTCAATGCAACTTTTCTTTGTCTGCACGATAAGTGAGCGTACATCCACAACAAGTGTCTCTGCACTCGCTGCTCCATCGGTTGGCTGTCCCTTTGTTTTCAACCAATACTATCTTGATGCGATTGATGTCTTTCTTTGCCCTATCCTTTCATGTGTTTCTTGGTTTACAAAGGTAAAAATTATCTTGGATAATCAAGAATGATTACAAAAATAATTATCCATGAGTCCACTTAAAAAAGTATAGAATCGAGTTTCAATTCAAAACACACTTACATTTTGTCATACTACAAGGCTAATAAACATGTTTATAAAGATTGAATATAGTAATAACAGAAATGAGGTTATTGATTTACAAAATGAAGGTTATTTTTTGAAGAGCTACTTTTTCAAGTGGACTCAATATTGTTTTACTAAATTTAGACTTTACAGACTACTAGACCCAATTGCACACCTACGGCGTGCGAAGTACATCGGAAACATACCTGGCTACCTTATATCACCCCGAATGGGGTGAGGATGGCGCGTGAAGTGTAAATGATAGCTTTTGGAATCGTCTGTATTGATAGTATAAACTAATTTTGAAAACCTACTTACCTACTTGTACTTGAATGAAGTTATCGTAGAGAGCAAACGCTATCTGAGGAGCGCTCCTGTCTGACCATTACTCATGCACACCTCCACCAACAATCCGCTTACTGGATAGTATATGTAACGCTTTACGACCTTCTCACCAGCGGCCTCAAGAGCATCTTGGTAGGCATCAAGCTGACCAGCATACCGTCCTGCATAATGTTCAGACTCGGAATCAAGAATTGCCTTTTCACCCATAGGGCAAGTTTTGAAATCTATTAGGACGTCACCCTCTACAGTTTGCCAAACGAGGTCGATACTGCCCACAATAGTCTGACCCTCACGCTCCAAACGGAAAGGACGTTCGTGATAGGTATGGGTAGCATTGCCATGTGTCGAAGTCAGATACTCCGATAGGTTTTTCCAGGCATTAAGTATAGCCTCCTTATCATGAAGTATAGCAGATAACCCATAGCTTCGGATAATTTCGTCGAGCTCAATCTTATAAGCAGGGCGCACCTCCTCTATGCCAGCAAAGATTTGGTGGATGCAATCACCCACGGTTGCCATATCTGAAGGCTGTTTGGCGAAAGGAATGCGTGCCTCGAAGTTGTGATGCGAAACCACCTCGCCCTTGGAATGAATATGACTTGGAGAAACATAACGAGGCTGATGCTGCTCGTAAGACGGCTTTTCTATATTCAAAGCCATATAACGCACATTATCCCCATCTCCATACTCCATGAGGTTTTCTTTCTCCTCATTAGTGAGCGTCATGTTCTTAAACAAATCACCTGTTCCAAATACATCCCAAGCACCTTCTTCAGGAATAGAATCTGAAGTAGAATCCATACCAACGTCCTTGGGCCATTGTAGCAGTTTATCCCCTTTCTTAAGTACTTCAATATTGAGGATAAGCACATCACTCGGGCGAGTCATACCTACATAAAAAACACGATTTGTTTCCGCCACCATAGCATTGTATGCAGCCTTGAATCTTTCAGAGCACTCAATTTTCTCACTTATATTGTCTGGCACATTCCTATCCGTTCCATACACCCATGGCGTAAGTCGAACATAAACCTCTGGATAAGGAGTCTCAGCCGATGGTTTCTTGTCGTGTATAGCATGCACTCCATAAGTCTCGTTCTTGACTGCTTTTTTCAATTCTGCCACATTGGTATTGAGCGACATCAAAATCACATACTTCCATTGTAGACCCTTGCACGAATGATAGGTATGTAACTGAACACCTTCAACATCTCCTGCACCTACAGGTGAAACCTCCTCGATATAGGCAAGGAAACCATCAATCGTGGCAGGCAGGTTCATCTGCACACAATGCTCCTCGTACACACGAGCTGTACCGATGATTGTCTGCAAGCACGATGTGGCGAAACCAGCATCTGCCTCTACCCTCTTTACCACATCATAAAGGTCCAGTTCGATGATCATACTCTCTAATAGCGATGCAATAGATTGCTGTTGCAAACGGTTGCGAATAGCCATCAGTTGTTGTACAAGAGGTACATCGGCAAGGTAATCCTCGCGACCTTTTTCCGAATCAAAATCATTTAAGATCTTAGCCTCGATAATCTGACGAGTATTGCAATCTGCCTCAGTCAGCATAGCTACAGTAGCCTTAGCCAATGCATCTTTATTACTACCTACTATGCGCAATAACGAAGCCACCAAAGTATAAACAGCCGACTCGATAACGGGGAAATTCTCTCGACTGGAAGGGATTTCCCAACGTTTCAGTTCTTCAGCCACTTGGGCAAGTGTTTTATTGGCACGTGCTAACACAGCAATCTCATTAGGATTGGCACCTTCATTCAGAAGTTTCAGTACATGTTCAGCCACACCACAACCTTCGCTACTCACAAAATAGCGAAGCGAATCCTCTCCCGTCTCATTCTTTCTTTCCTTGCTCAGGTGAATGTTTTTCTGGTTAAGAACATCAGCAAAGGTCTTTTCGAACACATGGTTATTCACCTCCACGATGTCAGGAAGCGAGCGCCATGACTTGTCAAGTGTTTCGGTATCGCATCCATTCTCTCGTTGAGCCACACGGTCTACTACAGCCTTTATCAAAGCTATATCTGATCCGCGAAATCCATAGATAGCCTGTTTGTAGTCACCAACCCAGTAAGAATGCTCCATCAGGTCCGAAAGGGCATCAAAGATCTTGACCTGAATAGGCGAAGAGTCCTGGAACTCGTCTACAAAGAGATAATGGTAAGCTTGCGATATTTCCCCTGCTATCGTCTTGTCCTGCATCAACTTACGCATGTATTTCTCCATGTCGTTGTAGTCGAGCAGATTCTTCTCACGCTTAAACTGGGCAAAGTTCTCCTTCCAGCGAAGAGCCAAGTTGAATAAGAGACGAATGTACGCTTCCTGCTTCTCAAAAACTTCACGCGACACATCAATGCAAGTCAGTCTTTCTGCGACTTCAGAACAAGTAACTCCATACTTTGCATCAAGTTTCTTTGCAACGTTTTTGTACCATCCTATGGTCTTGTTCCAACTATAACGCTTTATATCTTCAAAAGACTTGTAATACTCTTCTTTTTTCTTGATTCTGTTTGAATTTTGAACATAAGCATTTGCTTCTTGAAGCATATTGTCAAGTTCTTCTTTTGAAATCGAGATAGAAGCATTACCAGCAACGAACTGACGGATATACTCAATTGACTCCTTCTCGCTTCGCGAAAAGTCCTCAATTTCATAGTTGGTAGCAGCGTCGATGATGCTCTTCAGATGATCCTGCCAGAAGTCATAATTTATGGCATTCTTTACACGCAAATCGAATTCACGAGCAAAGGCATGCAACTGTTTCAACTCCTCCTCGGTTGGCAACTCAGCCAAAGACTGCGAGATGTAGTATTTCGTATCCTCCTCTGCCATCACACCCATATTGGGTGAAAGACCTAAGTTGAACCAATATTTACCAATCATGCGTTGGCATACACTGTGCACGGTTCCAATCAAGGCATGATCAAGCTGCATGGCCTCCTCATACATGCCTTCATCAAACAGGAAAGCCTTGGCTTTCTCCTTAAACTCGTTGGCAGCCTTCGTGGTGAAGGTTGTCAGAATCACCTCCTCTGGTTTTACCTTGCCCTCCTTGATGAGTTGGGTCAAAATCATAGTCAATTTATATGTCTTACCGCTACCGGCACCAGCATTGATGTATGTTACGTTCTTCATGCTATTTTATTTGTTAAAGAGTCCATACTGTGAGAAAAAATTACCCTCTTTTGTTCCTTTCTCTTCATTCTTTTTGAGAGGGAAAAGATTACGTGCCTCTGTATCCTTCACGTACTGCAGTTCGTCATAGAGGCCGTTTGTTTCCACAATGCCACTCGCTATCTGCTCCCTACGATAGATAGCAGCCTGATGCAATTGCTCTACAATATTATCTTTATTATCTGACAGAATCTGAATGCAATGACGACTCTTGAAAGCCTCCTTACTATAGAGACGTCCCTCTGGCATCAGGAAGTACGCCACACGCTCTACCAGGTTTTTCTGTTCGCGACCAAGCATCATGCGGTAGAGTTCCAACTGTACAGAGCGGTTTTCCTTGAGTTTTTCTTGATAGCCTTTAGACCAGGTGGTCCACTTGAAGTCGAACACCACAGGGTGTCCCTTTTTATCTTCCAGAGTCATGTCAATATAACCGAGCATGTCACGTTCCTTCACGTTGCCCTCTGCATCAACCTTCTTAGGTAGTCCAAGCTGCATGTCAGTCTCTACGTAATGCTCACAACCTGTCACCTTCAGCTCGTTGTCCTTCAAAATCTCCAACAGAGTTTCCAAACAGGTGCGTAATTGTTCGTGCAGAAGCTTCTCCCCCAACTTATTCTCAGCTAATTGCAAGAGCGCACCCTTTGCCTCGAGCACACGGTTGTAAACCTCTTCAAACTCATTGGCAATTCGCACCTCTATCTCTTCAGGCTTAGCATAACGCGCCTCATTTCTCGGGGCAAACAATCCCTCGATAACGGCATGTGCTACATTACCCTTGGTAGTCTTTACGTCAGCCATCTGAGATTTTCCATCTGCCGTAATACCCAATAGTTTGTCCATCAAATAGTCCAATGGGTTTTCTGCAAGTGTATCGATGCTTGTTGGACTCAGGTGGTCTGGCCATTTGATTTTGTCGGCATGGTCAAATCTCAGTTCGGCACTTACTCCACCATTCTCTACCATCTCCACTTCATGACGATTTTCTTTGCCAATCTGAGGGTAACGAATGATAGCTTCAAGGTTCTTAACCTGTTGCTCCAATCGTACAATGAGTGGGTGTTTCAAGGTTGGTTCACCTCCTATTCGCTCGCGCACCACCAGGATGAGTTGCTTCTGCGTCATGCGAAGCGGAGTCAGCATCGCATGCTCTATGTAGGCATTGCGTGACTCCTCCTTCCAAACATTCATGTAATTGTTCTCAGTCAACTTCTTTCGCTCCGAAGGATAGAGGAAAGCACATTCCTGACTCATGCTCTGATCACCATCTACTCCCACCCACATGGTTCTATCTGTTACATTTACCAACTTGGACGGATTATCCACCACGAAACGACTACCAATCTCTGCTACAGCATTAGTATATGCACTCTTCTGATAAATGATGCTCATCCATGAGTCAATAGTCTTGTAGTCGATAGTATCTTCTTCTACCGTACCCAGCAATATGTAGAAAGCCTCGCACATACCTACTACTGCCATCAACTGTTCTACCCACCCATCGTTTCCAGCTTCCTCAACCATCAGATGTGCACGTTGACGTGACCATGCTGACAGTTCCATGACAAAGCTCTTTACACACTCGGTTTGGATAGAAGATTCACACTCCCAATCAGGCAAGAACACCTCCACCATACGTTGACGTTTTTTCTTACCTTTGCTGATAATCTTTTGCTGTTCTTCTGGACTGAGCGCTTTCTCTTCGTCGGAAAGATATACGAATTCTCCGGCTATGTACTTTTCAATCAAATCTTTGCATGCATCATTTCTGTAGCCTCCTTCTGTCACAATTGTGTCAGCCAAGCGACTGCGAAAATATCGTTCAATAGGATGAATTGGCATGTTCAACCATTCAATGAGCGTATTTACGTTCAGCGGGGTAGCGAAGAGTCCAAGTCCCATTACAAACAACTGAGTCAACTGAGGTACACAGTCTGCTGTTACACTACCAGTCAAAGGGCGCCCCATCAGCATCATCCAGTTGTCCATCTGCTTGTTGTCCGCATTCACCCACACATCAACCTCTTCCATCTTATTATAAGTAAGGTATTCGCAGGCAGTACGGTCATCGTCAAACTTGTATATCAATATCGACTCATCCCCTTCATCCAGTCGTATCTTATCTTGCTGTTTGCTGGCTATCAGCTGGCGCACTTTCGATAGGTTCTTGCCATCATCCTTTGCTTCATGGGTCAATTCCACCTTAGCACCTCTTGCTTCGAGTGCCTCGATAAGCTGCTTCACCATAGGTTTCAAACAATCTGCACTCACCGGCAAAACCAACGTCCATTCCTTGCAGTCGAGTTGCTGCATGGCAACCTGGTCTGTAACGATGTGTAGACGACTTGCTACATCGCATCCATTTACCTTATTAAAATACTCCTCCACACCAATCAGTGCAGCAAGACGCGGACTTATATCTTCTCCATCAAAGTCCCATCCTGTCGAACGCAATTCATCGCGCCAAGACAACATCGCCTTGGCTGTACACAGTCCTGTAGTCTTAAATGAAGCAGACATCACATTTTCGGGATGTGCTTTCATGTATTGGCATACAGACTCATAATAATGAGCCACACGCTCCTGCTCGGGCGTATCTTCATAATGCAGCCCAAGACGTAACTCGAGCATAGCAATGAGTCCCATAGTGTTCACCACTACCGAGTCCATCATCACATTCTTACCACCCGACTGGATGTAAACGTTTCCTGAGTATTCAGGAGAAAAGAATATTTTCATGTCAATTCAGATTTAACAGTTTGACTTAATTTCTGCTACAAAGGTAATGTAAGGTTTGCGAAAATCAGGAAACAATCTCACAAATAAATACAGAACGTTACAAAATTATAAAAAAAGTCTTATTATGCACCTCTAAAAGCTTCAAAAGTCAAAGCAAAGCCTGTTGTTGTGAATTTCGATCCCCAAGCTATGCCCCAAGTCTGCTATCAAGAAGATTTGTCCGTCAATCTCAAAGCATATCGTAGGCATTGAACTGAGCGAGTTAATACACCATTCTAACCATGGTTCGCAATATTGCAGCAATGCCAACATATGCTTGCTGAAGTCCATCAATGCATCAATATCAATGACGGAGGACTACAAGTCTACAGACAATGCTATGGCTGAACTTGTCAACGGCATTATAAATGCAGGAATGGTTGTATCGAATGAAAATACCGAAGAAATTGGAGGATGCCAACAACATCATATGGGACATTATCAACTTCTACAATAACAAGCGTCTGCACATGAGCAACAACATAATCACTCCTATGCAAAAAAGTGAAGAATATTATGTCTCATCGGGAACTACTCGCTCCCTTGACGACGCCACTCCCCTCGGTGTTTTTCATGGTTTTAATTCCAATACATCATCAAAAAGAACATTATAATTTATGAATATGGATTTTATATGTAAATTTGCACTTGAAAACGACAATATAAAGCGTTTCAGTAACACGTTTTCTATTGTATTGCAAAGCTATTAAGTAAAGAATTAAATTGAGAATGAAGTATTTTAGTAGAACAACAAGAAAAAGGTAAAGTAAAATCAGTCAAAGTCATTAAAACTATGCAAATCGGATTTGTAAACTTCAATACAGAAGAAAAGAAACGTGTGGCAAAAATGATGCAGTTATTGCAAGAATCGGAAGCAATTGAGGAGCTGGGTATTGGAAGAGTACGAGATTACTTCTCCAATACACTCTTCCCTGGAACCTCAACCCTTCAACATCATGCCAAATACTTCGTCGTGATGCCATCACTCTATTACCATGCTGCCTTCAAGAGCCATAAATTTCAGAACCTTGACGAAGTAAGTCGATATATCAAGGAAGCAGAGGTCCAAATTACCAGGCAGATGGCAAAATGGGAAAATGACAAAGCTAATACGGAAGAAACAGGCATTACAGGAATAAACACCCTCAAAGATGCCTTAACGGACTATACTAAGTACGTCAAGTATGACCCTGCCTATATTTACGGTAGCGGTTTAGCTCGTTATGGTATTATACCAAATACTAGAATAGAACAATTGATTTGGGAGCTAAACAAAAAGCATTTTACAGATCCACACAATAAAAACACATCGAAGAGCGAAGATATAACTGAGGATGCAGATGATCTGAGTGGAGACAAGCAGGTGATCAAAACTTGTGGCAAGTCATACGATTTCTTCAATGGAAAGACCATGAGCCTCGCTCTATCAGAAGAAGAGGCCACATTTCTGAGAGGACGAATTCAGGAAAGCTGCGCAGGAACAATGCTTACTTATCTAATTGATTGTAAGCACGAGATTCCAGATCAAATTGGTTATTTCAATATAGAAGAATTACTGAGCGAATTAAGCACAGACATCGTTGATATTTACAAGAAATCTGTTCTGTTTTCCAAACTCATGCACTTGATTGACTGGAGGTTCAATTATAGCTACTTCGAAAGTTTTGGCAATACATCAGAAGCTGAAGTTTGCAAAGATGAGTTCAGCAAGTTACTTGCAGATTATAAGGCTGATCTAAATCATAAAGATTCCTTCAAAGACTTATTCAAATTCACTCGTTCAATAGATTCAATGCTTACAAAGTTTTGCGAATTATGCTATGATGCCATCATTGATGGGGAACCGACAAAAGTAGATAAACTCGTGAAGGACCGCGAACATACCGTAAAACGAGAACGAAGTAAAATCGGCAATAGTGCTTACAAAAACCAAGGTCGTGGCAAACCAATGCCTAACACATTCCGTTGGGAAACTGTACGAACCATGGTTAACGAAATCCGTAATCCACAATAAATATGGCTAAGAAATTACTAAAAGAACATTTGTATGGTGATTTACTTGCACCAACTCCTGGTTATTCCACAGACTTTGCACTTGGAATGACCTACTGCTTGAGTTTTGAAGCCATGCTGACAGTTCACTTAGCATTCGGAATGCTGGGAGATATGGATGATAACATCATTCAATCGCCACACCTATTACTGGAAACAATCACCAAGAGTAGTGAGAAATTTGTGGTTTTCTGCAACAAAGGTGGAATTGCCGTACCGCCTACGATTCGCAAAGTATATTCGTTGATGGAACGCAACATTTTTGAAGTATTTGACAAAAATAACAACGAAGTGAACTTCCACCCCAAACTTTGGTTGATACGCGAAATAAATAACGATAACAAAAAGGATGTTCTTCTGAAGTTAATAGTTTCGAGTCGAAATCTGGCTTACACAGATACCATAGACTGCATTGTCTGTCTAACAGGTAAAGTAGGTTCGTCTTCTGTTAAGAATGAAAAGCATCAATCGTTGGTTGACTTCATCAAGGCGGTTGTCACGGAGTCAAATATCGGTGATGAACAAGAGATTTCCGTAAGAAAATTAGCAGCCGATTTGAAACGAGTCGAACATTTTGATGTCGAAGCCCCATTTGAGGACTATGACTTCTTCCCTTACCTTTTCAATCATGATTTCGGATTGGGTAAAGTGGAAGACTATCTAGTTGGAAAGGAAAGTGTCATCGTTTCTCCATTTATTGACAAGACGATGTTGTCAAGACTAAACCCAGGAAACAGATGCAACCGCACACTTATCAGTCGCAAGGAATATATTGACAAAAGCATTTTTGACAAATTCTGCAACAAGGGTGGAATCTATGTAACACTAGATGATCTTGCTTGCAGAGGAATAGATCTTCATGCTAAGATGTATCACGTATGGAATGGACGAAACGAACAGTATCTATACCTCGGTTCTGCTAATGCCACGACATCTGCATTTGAGAGAAATGGAGAGTTCTTGCTTCGTCTAAAATATAAATACGGAAACACACAATCGACACAATTTCTGAACGAATTCTACGAAAAAAATAATGATGATAGCAAGTTCATGCCATTAAATGAACCATTGGAAAGTGCTTCAATGGTCAGCAAATGGGATATAGCTGAATCAGCAATGAAGCATCTGATGTGTGCTGACGACTTAAAGGCACGCATCACCCATCATCGTGATGGTAGTTATTCTATTGTAGTGTCATCCAGACAAAAGAAATTGGAACATGATGTTTACATTGCTCCATTTCAAAATAAAGAACTTTTGCAAAGATGGACAGGCAGAGTGTCATTCGATAACATGAAGATTGACGAACTGTCAGAGTTCTATATCCTATCGTCCACATCTCCAACTGGTACTTTCCATGAGGCTGTTGTAAAGATAAAAACTATAGGTATGCCATCAAACAGAGACCAAGAAATATACAAGGGATTCATCAAAACAAAACAGGATTTCTTCCGCTTCTTGGAACTTATGTTGACTGACACTCCATTACAATACATTTCAAGCGAAATTTTAGTGAAGAAGTATAATAAAGGGACTGAAACAGAAGAAAATATCAAATTTCCTAGTCTGTATGAAAAAATGCTGAAGATTGCAGCAACCAATCCAAAGCAAATTCATGAAATAGGACGTTTTGTGAGCAAATTGAACAAAGATATTGTGCCAACATCATTCTCCAAAATGTATAAACAGTTTGTTTCAGCACTTAAATAAAGAAGTCACGATGAAGAATAAACCATTGGATTTTCAGTCGGCAACAGCAGATCATGTGCTTGAAGCTTATAAGAGCGGACAGAAACGTGTGCTTGTTGCAGACGAAGCAGGTCTTGGAAAGACTACTGTTGCTTCTGAAGTAGTACGCCGTGTGAAAGAAGAACTAGCGAAAGATGCCCTGAAAGATGATGGCATATATTGTATCGTTTACGTTTGTTGCAACCTGCAAATCGCCCAACAGAATATTGACACGCTATCTGATGATGGTGCGAAGATTAATTTGTCACAAAGCCGTTTGTCGATGCAGCATTTTGCTTATTATCGCAAGAAGGCAGAACTCAAGGCCCAGGGTAAAGACACTTTAGTTTTGTCACTCACTCCTGCCACATCGTTCCAGATGACATATGGAACAGGGAGCGTAGATGAGAGAGCCTTAATGTATGCTTGCTTTTCGTTGCTTCCAGAATTCGAATCTAATAAAGAGTTGTTAGATAAGTTCTCCACATTGTTGGTTGGTAGAGCTGAAAAGGCTTGGGAAGAGAAGATCAAGTATTATTATGAGGAAGTAGTAAAAGCTCCAAGCATGTCTGAGTTTCGAAAAACTATCAAACAAGCATTAAAAACGAAACTATTAGAGACAACTGCAGGTGAAGAAACATTCATGCAGCGTCTAATCAGTCTGTGTAATTCGGAAAAAGATGGGCAATGGCAAAAAGTTACTATCGAGCTTCGCAAGATATTCGCAGACATCAGCCTTGAAATATTGAAACCCGACTTGGTCATCATGGATGAGTTCCAAAAGTTCAGTTCGCTGATTGATACTGATAAAGAAAATGGAACCGAGGAAAACATGATTGCCCGTAAGTTCTTTGCTAACAAAGATACATATATACTATTGTTGTCAGCTACACCATATAAGCCATATACAACCCTTGAAGAACTCAATGACAGCAACAACGACGAGCAATATAAGGATTTTCATCGATTGATAGATTTTCTTCACGCCAACGACGAAAAGGAGTTTGACTTCAAGAACATCTGGCGGGATTACTCTATGACTTTGAAGCGTCTTGATAAAGAGACAGATGATACAATCAACCAAAAGCATCTATTGGCAGAAAGTATGCTCTATCATGTCATGGGGCGAACGGAACGCTCGAACGAGGGAATTATCCACGAAGATCTCCCACATCTTGGTGATTATCTGTCGGTTGGTGACATAACATCTTTTGTTCAAATGCAGCACCTAATCGATAATTGTCGAAAATTTGGCAAGAAGGTTTATTCAGCCCCTGTTGATTATACCAAGTCATCGGCATTTCAACTTTCATTTATGGATAACTATAAACTGAAAGACACAATAGTCGAGGCATGGAAGGCTGGTGCTAGAATTGGAATTAAGAAGGATTGCCTGTTGCTCAATCGCGATAATGTTGAGAATTTTTCTCTTGAAGACTACAAGAATGCAAAACTCAATTATGTTATAGATTGCATCTTCGGTAAAGGAAAAAAATCAACTGGAGTAGAATCTTTATTGTGGGTTCCTACTTCTCATCCTTATTACACCCTAGAGAAACCGAATGTATTCACAAAGAATGAATCTTTCTCCAAAATCCTTGTGTTCTCATCTTGGGGCATGGTTCCAAAGATGCTTGCCTGCCTAATTTCATACGAGACAGAAAGGCGTTTATTCCGTAGAACCAGTAGAACCAATGAAACTTATCACAAAGAAGACTCTCAAATACTTCGAGATAGTGCCAAGACAAAAGCTCTGACGATTATGCAAACTGTATCAACTTTTTTGGCAGATATATATGATCCAGAAGCGTACTATGGAAAGTCATTGACTTCTATTAAACAGGAAATTAAGAAAGTAGTCAAGAGCAGACTGAACGAATATGATGGTAATACTGTTAGCCGAACCAGCTCTTTAGATGTATATCAAATGTTGATAGCATTAGATGATCCAAAAGAAGAAATCAGAAATATCCCCAAAGATGCTGATGATGTATTGGCAGAAATGGCGATTGGAGCTCCAGCTATATGTCTTTACCGTATATTCAAAAGAATAGGCGATCCTCATGCAAAGCTACATGCTGAAGACATAGCTAAAACATTAGTTAAAATTTTCAATAATCGTCAAGGCATTGCTGCTGTACGCAATAACTGTAGAGTACATAGCAATTACTTCCAAAATGTGATTGACTATTGCATCCAGGGTAACCTTCAAGCTGTTCTTGACGAATTTGTACATATGATTGGTGAGGACAAATCTCCAGATACTATTGCCGCAAGAATTAAAGAGTCATTTGCTTCTACAATCACTCAACCTATAAATACGATTCAGACGTTCGGAACTGAGGAGAAGTACACAATGCGTAAGCATTTTGCTATTGATTTCGGTAATGGAAAACAAACTGAAAAAGATGTTAGTCATGCCACGAACATACGTTCTACTTTTAATAGTCCTTTCCGTCCCTTTGTTTTGGCATCAACGTCTGTCGGTCAGGAAGGTCTTGACTTCCATTGGTATTGTAGGAAGATAATCCATTGGAACCTACCATCTAATCCTCAGAACATGGAACAACGTGAAGGACGTATAAATCGTTATAAATGTCTCTCCGTAAGAAGAAATATCGCAAAACTCTACAATGATGAAATATTCAAGTGGGATAAGATGTTCGAACAGGCTTCAATCGAATTGAAGGGCGATAGTCCAGCGATGGTTCCATATTGGTATTTGCCATTGAATGATGTGCATTTTAAAAAGATAGAGACCGAGAAGATTGAACGCATCGTGCCAATGTATCCTATGAGCGAAGACGAATCTCGATACGAACGGCTGATTAGAGTTCTATCACTCTACCGTCTCACCATGGGACAACCACGCCAAGAAGAATTGCTACAAATGCTCGAACACAAAATATCTGAAGAGCAGATTAAACAACTTTTGTTTGATTTAAGCCCATTCAGCAGATCAAAAAAAAATATGAAGCTGCTAAGTCGCTTATAACGTAATCAACCTACTATTGTAGAAGAAAAATACACTTTTTTCAATAAAATCTTGGAGATTATTCCACAATTTAGAATGATATTCTTTTATCTTTTCAACCAGATATATAGAACTTTTCAAAAGTTGTATGTATGAAAACTGATAAAGAATATGAAGTCGTCTAAACTTTTATGAAGTTCAAGATTTGCCTTTATTTTTGAAGCGA
>ERZ1023617.216-NODE-216-length-27300-cov-23.863021_pt1 | contig 27300 bp, 29 predicted proteins | sample MGYA00380328_ERZ1023617 | MGnify/ENA primary metagenome ERZ1023617 (study PRJEB33179, sample SAMN07448977) | human gut metagenome | biome: Human-gut; feature: Human associated habitat; material: Faeces | host: Homo sapiens | place: India: Bhopal | collected...
CATTGTCTGCGACATACCTTCGCAACTCAGATGATAGAGAAAGGCGTAGACGTAAAGACTGTTTCTTCCATCCTCGGCCATGCCGGGGTTGAGATAACAATGGACACGTACTGCCATCCGTCTGACGAGGCGAAACGTGCAGGAATACAAAAGGCATTCAAGGGATTACTGAAGTGGTAAAACAATAAAGAAAAGACATGATAAGAAAGGGATGTATCTACATTGAAGAACAGCGTAACCTCGGCAAGGGCAGAGAACAGAACGGACGCGGAACAAGCGGACGATTGGTTCGTGGCGTCGGTTTTGTCGGTCAGACAAGACGCAGATGGGTGTGCGAGTTCAGTTATCACAGAAAGCGCATACGATTCCGGTCTACCTGTCTCGGAAACGTGGTCGCATGGCGACTTATGATGCAGCATAGGCTAAGCGATTAAACAAATAAAAATCAAAATCAACAAGGACATAAAAGAAAGGAGCAAACGATGGCAACAATATATAAAGACGTCGAAGTAAAGATCGACACGGATGAGATATGGGAAGAAGTGCTTGACGATCTGTCTACGGAGGAAATCGAGGAATATCTGGAAGAACGACGTAAGAACAAAACTCCAGTCGTCTGCACATTAGAGGATGCGGAGAGTGGCTTGCTTGACATAGCCCAATTAAGGCTTTCCCCTAACCTGCTGTGCTGCAAGGACAGTGTCAAGAGAACCATCAACGAAATAATGGATGAATTGTGGTCGTAATGGTATCTTGCTATGAAATATGCATCCCCTACGAGGGTAACGAACATCTTGTAGGCACAATAGACAATCATGAACAAAACTAAAGTTATGGAAAATAACGTTGATAATGTTGTGGCTCTTGCAGACGTCTGTGAGGTGTTGCAGGGCAAGAACGTTGACAAGAAGAAGACCAACGACCGTGGAGAAGGGCTGCCTATCGTGGTAGGCGCGTCCGACCTTATACAAGGACGGTTCGTTCCTAAACGATGGTGCAGTGAGAAGCTTAATTATCCGGTCTTCTCAGAAGAGGGTGACATAATAATCTCTGTAGTAGGTACGCTCGGCAAGATAGGGATAAATACTGACGGTCCGGCGATACTGTCAAAGCATGTTTGCGCTTTACGTCCCAAGTCGGGCGTGTCTCGCCAATATCTTATGGCAGTGGTGTCACGTCTATTGCTTGACGCAATACCTGATACTACGGACGAGGTGGTGCTCGGCTTTCAGAGTAAAGTGGATGTCGATGTGTTGAAGACCATACGGTTCACGCTGCCCGAACTACTTGTTCAGGAGTGGCTGGTGTCGCGTCTTACGTCTATAGCCACTATGATACTCGCCTGTAAGGGAAAGAAAGAAGACTTCCTGTCGCGTGGCGGAATTATATCTATAATAGAACAGGAACGAAAAGAGCAACGAGCGTATATGCGCAAGCTGTCTGAGAAACTAAGCGAGATCGCCGGCATGCTTGAAAATCTTCCTAAAGACAGCGAGACATTCCAGATGATAGAGGATTATCGCGGCATGTATTCAAGGCTTTTAAAAATTCAATAAAACATAAATTCATGAAAATTGACAATTCTGTAGTGGAAGTGTTGAAGACTTCCGAAATTGACGACTGTCTTCTGCGTCTGCCAGGACAGTTAGACCGTAAGCTTTACGAACGTGTAAGCAAAGTGTTGAAAATGATCGGCGGCAAGTGGTCGAGCTCCAAGAAGGCGTTTGTGTTCAAGGAGGATGTCGGCGACGTCATTACGTCCATCGCTGACACCGGCGAGTACGTTTCAGACCGTCAGGCATTTCAATTCTTCCCCACTCCCAAGGCTCTCGCCCATGAAATCGTGAAGATAGCTGACATACGTGACGGGGAACGTACGCTTGAACCGTCGGCGGGAATGGGCGATATAGCACGCTTCATGCCTTCGCCTGACTGCATAGAACTCGATCCGAGGAACCGGGCTGTACTCGAAAAGGCGGGGTTCCACATCGTTGGTGATGATTTCATGGAATTCGAGCCGTCAGAGCCTTACGACGTAATAGTTATGAATCCTCCGTTCTGTAAGAGGCAGGATGCGCGTCATATACTTAAAGCCATATCTATAGCAAGACGCAAGGTAGTCGCTATAGCTTCGGCTGCTGTCCTATGGCGTAACGACGGCCCGTATGAAGAATTACGTAATGTCGTAGGGCAATACGGAGGGTATATGCGAGAGCTGCCCGACAAATCATTCAAGGAATCAGGGACGATGGTAAAGACAGCTCTTGTCGTAGTTGAAAAGGATTATGACAAACAAGAAGAAAGAAATGAAAATTGAATTAACGATTAAACAGGCTGACAACGGAATGGTTGTCGAGACAGGTGAGTATGTGACGGTAATAGAGAACACGCACTCTGCTGAGGAAGGCAGAAAAGACAATCTTGTCCATGAACTCGGACGTATGTTCTTCCAGCATGTCAATTTCGTCATGAATGAAGAGCTGACAAACGAGGTGAAAGTGGAGATAGAGATAAATAAAACCGAATAATATATGAAAAAGATAATGTTCAACGACCGCTACGGTCTCACACAGGCCGTCCTCGAAGGCCGCAAGACGCAGACAAGAAGAATCGCCTTTAAACGCGATATAGACCCTCTTATACAAGGTATAACCTCGGAATCTTTAATCGCAGCCAGGTCTCGGTACAAGCTCGGCGAAACCATAGCCATCGCCCAAAAATACGATGACCTGATAAAGGACGATGAATTTTACCGTCTTTGTGGCATTCACGGAATGCCCTTGGAGTGCATCAAATACGAGAAAGGATGCACCAACAAGATGTTCGTCCGTGCTGACCTTATGCCCCATCACATCCGCATCACCCGCATCCGCGTCGAACGTCTGCAAGATATCAGTGTGAAAGACTGCCTGGCAGAAGGTATTTGTCATACAGACATAAAAGGGGCATTATGGGGAGTAGCTCCAATAAAAGGTGAAGGTCCAACAGGAACATGCGAAAACCATTCAGTCTTTGGCCGTGGTCCATGGCATATGTATTCGTCGGTAAGACGAGCCTATGCCGCCCTCATCGACCGCATCTCAGGCAAAGGCACATGGGATTCCAACCCCTACGTCTTCGTCTACGACTTCGAGACAGTCTCCCTCCTAAACACATAGAATCGCCTATCCCAGCTATAGCATCTATAAAACACCAACTAAATTATCATTATGAACAACCAATTAAAACAGTACACAGGTACTAAGACCGTAAAGGCACGCCCCATGACAATGGGCGAAGCCTACGAATGCAAGCTCCTGAAAGAAGGTGTCAGACCTTCCGAGTGTGAAACCGACAAAGCTGGCTACCTCGTAGAATACGAAGGCGGCTATCAGTCATGGTCCCCCAAGGACGTCTTCGACGCAGCCTACAAACTTTCAGAGACATTCCTTGACAGACTGATGAACGAGTGCGAGGAAATCTGCGATCGTGGCGAGAAATGCGGAGACTTTATCGAAAGCGACAATTTTGAGAAGTTGGGGTATACTGCAAGGACTCTGCTCGCTGCACAGGATATGATTATGCATGATTATCACGGGTTACTTCTCAACAGAATAGACGCAGCTAAAGGCGGAAATCTTTGTATGCCCTTCGACTTCGGCACAGCCGTTAACTTTCTCAAAGCTGGCGGCGCCATCCGCAGGAAAGGATGGCACAAGAAATTTGTCGTCAAGCAAGTCCCCTCGCACATCACAGCCGACATCATCCCCAAAATGCAGTCGCTTCCCCAAGTCGCCAAGGATATCCTGATGTACCACGTAAATCCTCACATTGACTACGAAAATCAGATGTTGATCATCCGTAGCGACCGCAGTGCCGACTCATGGCACCCCACCCCAGAAGACATCTTCGCCGAAGATTGGGAGTTGGTAATCCCACCCATTAACAAGTAGATCACGAATATACATGAAGCAATTAAAAGATCTGTCGCAACTGACTCCCGGCTGCACGATAACAAGGATCCACAACGGAGAGTTTCAGACTTGGGAGTATCTTATGTATCACCCGCACAATAAAAAATATATTCTTGCCTTAAATGCCTGTACTCAAGAGGCTGATAAGCTCTACGTCCCCAACATGTTGGAGTGTGGACTTTATTGGGGCGGCGAATACGACTCCGATTTTATCTTACGGGAAAGAATCAGACAATGTGAGTGTAAAATCGTTAATCTTAAAGCCCGTATCAGTGATTACGGTCTGTCGTTAGGCCAATTAGAGGAAGGGTTACAAAATGTCGCAAGTATGACTCAATAAAAATAAAAACAATTATGACAAAAGAAGGAACCAAAGAGCTTATCGCTGTCATGCAAGCATACGTAGACGGCAAGAAGATAGAGATTTTTGATGAATCTGCAGATGAGTGGATTGACATCGAATACCCGGTATGGAACTGGTACAATAACGTATATCGCATCAAACCCGAATCCTCCTACCGTCCCTTCCATAACGTCGAAGAATGCTGGCAGGAAATGCTCAAGCACCAACCTTTCGGCATCATGAGCAGCAAGAACAGAAAGGATTACATGTCTTTCAAGTCTCTCATCGACGAAGGCTGCGACTTCTGCGGCTACGAAGGCGAAAGCTTCGAGTCTGCATTCGATGACATCCAATTCGCCGACGGCACACCCTTCGGAGTCAAAGCGGAACAATAAAATAAACATTTGTTGAAAAATAATCGCTCACTTCCTTGCATAATCAACAAAAGTTTATTATTTTTGTATGTAAAATACAGCATACAATGACAGAGATAAAAGACAGAATCAAAGATCTTGCCGAACGTAACCGCAAGGCGACAACAGAGGAAGAGCGTGCTGCTGTAGCGGCAGAAATGCAGTCTATAAGGGATGAGAACGAGAAAGAGTTTACTGAAGCTCTTGAATCGCTCATCGAGACGACATCCAAGGAAGCGGAAGAACTGCGTATGGCAGAACGTCTCGGCGAGATTACGGACATGGTTTCGATGGCGTACATAGCGAAGACATACTTCAAGAAGTCGCGCTCATGGCTTGCGCACAAGCTCAACGGCAATACGGTCAACGGGAAGCCTGCCAAGTTCTCCGACGAGGAACTTGAGACCCTGCGTTTTGCCCTCAATGACATTTCAGACAAGCTAAGCTCAATGAGCAAGGCATTGTGATTTGTATTTTGTTTTTTCACACAACAGCCTCCGGTGTATCGAACATCGGAGGCTTTTTCGTTTCTGAAGCCCCTGATTTTGCGGATAACAATGTGATAACAATGATATTTTGACAAGGCTTTAAAATATCATTGTTATGGCTTTGGAGTAATGCGGAATTTCGCTAAATTTGCGTCAGACAAAACGACTTCTTTTTTAGGTCATAACGATATACTTTACAACTCCGGCGAACCTGAACAGAAATTCTTTCTTCCTCCTCTGGGACGGTGAGCCGGCTTTTTCTTTTTTAAGACATGAGTCACAAGTGGTGGCAAAATATCAGGAAACTTTTCAAGCGCGACTCTGAAAGCCTGTCTTCCAGCAGCCGCAGAAGACTCGCTACCTCCGGTGACGGAAACATCCTTTTTTCTCCTTATGGTGACGGTTCGGCAATGGCGGTTGCTACTGTCTATCGCTGCGTGAAGCTTCTCGGTGATTCCGTCGCAAGTCTGCGTCTTCAGTACATGCGGCGCAAGAACGGACGCTATACTGAATACACGCAGAGCAATCTCCATTATCTTCTTACAGTGCAACCGCAGCCGGAGATGTCAGCCGTGGCGTTCTGGTCGATGGCTGTGCAGATGATGCTTGTTCTCGGCAATGCCTATATATATCCACGTCGGATAATGGGAGAGATAACGGACCTTGTGCTCTGTTCTCCGCATACGGTGTCGCATGACGCCATTAACGGTAAATACCATATCACTGACAGCTACAACGGCGTGTACGGAACCTTCGACGAGGAAGACATCATACATCTTTATCTCCATACCAGCGACGGACGCAGGGGAGAAAGCGTACTCTCGTATGCCGCGCGTACGATGCAGATAGCAGCGTCCGGCGAAAGGGAGACCGGATACCGTTTTCAGAACGGAGGAAACGTGCACGGTATCGTATCGAATGATAATACCGTGACAGGATTCGGCAATGTTCAGGACGACCAGCTTGACAACGCTGCAGAGTCGATGGACGTGAGGTTCCAGTCGGGCGAGAGAATAGTTTCCGTCCCCGGCAACGTCGAGTTCAAGCAGATTTCGCTCTCGTCCACCGACATGCAGTTCCTTGAGACGAGAAAATTCACGGTGCGAGAGATATGCCGCTTCTTCGGTGTTCATCCGTCGTTCGTATTTGACGACACAAGCAATAACTACAAAAGCGCAGAAATGTCAAATGTGGCGTTTCTGAGCAATACCCTTAATCCGATACTCCGACGTATAGAAAGCGAGCTGGAGCGCAAGCTTATCTCAAGAGCGAACTGCTGTCAGGAGAAATTCGTGTTCGACCGCCGCGGCATATACGCAATGGACCTTCAAGCGCTCGCCGACTACCAGAAGAAGACCATCGAAAGCGGCATCTATACCATCAACGACTGGCGACGCATCGAGAACCAGCCCGAAGTGGAAGGCGGCGATACCGTATACGTATCGGCGAATATCAAGCCTCTGGGTTATCAGGATAATGCGGTGTCAGGAGGAGAACAATCAATGCAATAAAAGTATGATAAAGGAAAGAACAATATCAGTAATGTCCGGACTCCATCTGCGTGAAGCGACGGAGGAAGGAAAGGAAAGCCGCCCGATCGAGGGTTACGCCCTGAAGTTCGGCGTACGGTCGAAGCTGCTCTGCGAATGGTGGAGAAGCTACTATGAAGTGCTCGAGCCGGGCTGCATCACCATGGACACGCTGAACAAGCAGGACATACGTCTCACCATGTTCCATGACCAGAAGATCATCCTCGGAAGAAGCAAGAACGGCAGCGGCACGCTGAACTACGAGGTTGACGAGGTGGGCGTGAAGTTCTGGGCTGAAATGCCCCGTACGGCTGACGGCGACAAGGCTCTGGAGCTGGTGCAGCGCGGTGACATCGACGGATGTTCCTTCATCTATTCAACCGATGAGGCTGACTCAGAGAATGCGGTAAGCTATGAACGCACGAAAGAGAAGGACAGCGACGGCGATGACATCCTTATCCGTCACGTGAAGCGAATTGACAACGTGTACGACTTCACCATAACTCCCAATCCTGCCTTCGAACAGACCGACGTCACACGTCGCGAAGTGGAAAGGACAGGGGTGTCGCTTGAGGATGTGCATCCGGTGGATGCGGAGAAGAAGAGCCGGGAACTGAAGGAGCTCCGAGAGGTCATAGACCGCAGGATCGACTGAGCGTACCCGTAAATGGAATCATTTTGTTTAATTTTAATTTAAAGTTTTGTTTTTATGAGTAAGGTAAAATTCAACTTCCGCGAAGCCTACGAGCGTATTGACGCTATCAAGGCTCGTCTCAAGGAGATGGCTGAAGGTCTTGAGAAAGACAAGGCCCGCAGTGAACTCACCGAAGCGGAGAAGGGAGAAAAGAAGGCTCTCTATCGAGAAATGGACATCCTTGAGATGAAGATCAAGGCCAACACCGAGAGCATCGTGGTCATGAAGCGTGAGGACGCAGAGGAAGCGAACCGTCAGATGAGAGAGTGTATTTCCCAGAACAAGCGCTTCGAGCTGAAGATCAGCCGTGCCGTCGCAAGCGACTTCGGCGGCAACACTTCCGGCTACCTCAATCCGAACGCATCGACAAATCCCGGCCCTGTAACCATGGGCGACATCGTGGAGCCTCTTTACGGCAATCTTATTCTGTCCGCCATCGGTTCTCCTTTGCTTACCGGTCTTAAGGGTAACTATCAGTGGCCAGTAGTGGAGGCATTCGAGGCAACCATCAATGACGAGGGCGCCAAGCTTGGCGACACCAAGATTCCCCTCAGTAAGCTCATCGCGAAACCGGAGCGTATCGGCGTGGCGGTTCCTATCACACGCGAGGCTCTCAATGAGACTGCGGATCTTCTTCAGACCGTAGCCACACAGTACATGCCTGTTGCCGTCGCAGCGCTCATGAACAAGATCATGTTTTCGAAGACAAAGGTATCGAACGCCACCAATCTTGTGGGTCCGTTCGTCAATCTCAAGGCAGCAAACAAGATGGAATATACAGGCGAGGTTCCGACATACAAGGAACTTCTCAATCTCAAGGGTCTCGTCCTCGGTTCCGGCATCATGCCCGAGGGTCTGTGCTACGTCATGACCGAGACGGAGAAGGCTCTGCTTGAGGGTTCTCCGAAGTGGGAAGGTTCGAATCAGGCTATCGTGGATGACAACGGCAAGATTGCAGGCGTGCCCGTCTTCTGTTCTCCTTACGTGGCAGAGGGGGATGTCCAGTTCGGTTCGTTCAAGTATGCCCCGCAGGGTATCTTCGGCGAAATGACAATCATCGTGGATCCTTACACTCTCGCCCGCAAGAACTCCATCGACTTCGTGATAAACCTCGACTACGCTCTGACCGTACTGCGTCAGGAGGCGTTCGCGCAGCTCAGCAAACACGCAGGTTAACCAGGTAAAGACAAAAGGCTGTCATGGCAACAATACCGTTAAGTCTGCTCAAGAAGCATGTCCGTGCCGATGATTTCGACACCGACGACGAGAAGCTGCAGCTCTATCTCGATGCAGCCGAAGAACAGGTGGTTCTGGCAACGAACCGGACCGTCGACGAGCTTATGGAAATGGGCGGCGGAGTCCTTCCTCCGTCCATCGTGCAGGCGGTTATGCTGATGGCCGGCTCGTGGTACGACAACGCAGAAGGAACGCAAGGCGTGCAGCAGCACGAAGTTCCCTTCGGCGTGTCGGCACTGGTGAAACCGTTTGTCAGGATACGCCGTTATAAGGAAGGAGACGAGGAATGAAGGCAGGCAGACTCAAATATAAGCTCATAGTGAGACGCCCTGTAGTGACGGCGAACCGCTTCGGCGAGAAATCGACGGTATGGGAGCGCTGCGCTACGGTCTGGGCGGAACGCCGGAAACTGACCGGCTCGCGGTCTGACGAGGTAGGCGAAGCCTTTGCCGACTATCGGACAGAGTGGAACGTGCGGGACGCCCATCATATTGAAGAAGGCTGGCGTGTGGAACACATGGGCGGGCATCTTTACACCGTCGTCTCCGTCATTCCGAACATTGACAGAGGTTTCAATACCTTGGTCTGTGAGAGAATAAACGAATAAATATATTAAAGCATGAATCATGGCAAACAACAGAGTCACAGACATAAAGAATCCGTTCAAGGAAGTCTTCGAGGCGCTTGACCTGAAAGAGCAGCGCAAGGCGATGAAGGGTGCCATGAGACGTGAGGGAAACCGAGTGAAGAGAGCTGCCATAGCCAACCTTTCGTCGTCTCCGGGCGGCAAGGGAGGCAGACCTCTCGGAGCCGGAACCCGTCAGAAGGTGTCGCGCGGCATTTACGTCCGTACCTATCCGGAACGCTACGGAACGGGATTCATGGTGAGCGTGAAGCCGCACGGAAGAATCAGAGGCGTCCATCAGAACCGTCAGGGCTATCTCAAGCCGGTGCTCATGTGGGCGGAAGACGGCACGAGGAGCCGTAACGTAGGCCGCAGGAAGAAGTCGTTCTTCAGCAGCAGCCGATGGAGCGGAGCCAAGGTGCGCAACTACAAGCGCAGCGGTCATTCCACCGGCTATATGCGCGGTTACCACTTCCTTGAGAAGACCGAGCGTGAGACGGCTGACGGCGTGGAGAACCGCATCTTCGACGATTTCAGAAAGAACATTGACAAGGCAGCCCGCAAACGCGGCCTGCTGGATTAAGAGAACAAGGAAAATGGAAAAGGAAAGGAGTTCGCTCAGTGCAGGCATCGTCATTCGTGAGGTCCTGCTGGACAATGAAAAGGTGAAGGAAATCACATGTAATATCATTCCTGTATTTTCTCCTACCGAGAATCTGATATTGCCCTACGTGACATACAGACGTCTGAGGCTTGACGGCAGAACGGCAAAGGCAGACCCGCGCAGAGCGGAAAGCGTGGAGATGGAAGTGGCGTGCTACGCATCTGGTTATTCCGAAAGCGTGGACCTTGCTGAGGCTGTGCGAGTCGCTCTCGATCACAAGACGATGTCGTCAGATGGTCTTAATCTCCGCAGCTGTACACTTGTTGACAGCAGTGAGACGTACGAAGGGGACGCTTTCGTCCAGGTTCTTGTTTTTGATGTCAGAGTATAAACAAATTTAACACATAACAATATGGCAGAAGTAAACGATTATGTAAACGGCAGCGACCTGCTGCTGAAGGTAGGCGGCAAAGCCGTCGGTCATTGTACCTCGCATACGCTGACCTTCAACACCGAGACCAAAGACCGCGCCGTCAAGCCGGCGGCAAGCGAGAAGAAGTCGAAGGGAATGTGGAAGGGCAAGGGTGTCACCGGCCTTAGTATGTCCATCAGCTTTGAAGGTCTTGTCTTCTACGGCGAGACAGAGAATGGTTACGAGGAGATTGCTCCGCTTTGGGGTAAGGGAGCCAGTGTGGAGGTGGAGGCGTTCAAGCGAGAGAAAGACACTACTCCTTACGTCAAGGGCAACTTTGTCATCGCGTCTCTGGAACAGCAGGCTCCGGCGCAGGATGACTCTACCTACAGCGGATCTCTTGAGAACGACGGAGAACCCGAGATTTATCCGGGCAAGACTACAACGGCCGAAAACGTATAACAGATATGGCAAAGCTTACAATAAAGGTCAACGGCGAGGAATATCCTTGCCGTCAGACCATGGGCGCAATGCTGCGCTTCAAGGAAGAGACCGGAAAGGAAGCCACCGAGATTGACGGCAGTCTTTCCGACATGTGCGCATATCTGTTCTGCTGCGTAAAATCGGCATGCAAGAGAGAAGGCAAGGAGTTCGACATGTCGCTTATGGAATTTGCGGACAGTCTGACTCCGGAGGACATCACGGAATGGACGGAATCCATAAACGGCAACACGGAAGACCTGGAAGATGCTGGCGCTGAAAAAAAAAGTTAGGCATCCTTGAACTGTTGGGCATAGCCGTTGGAGACATCGGCTTGCCCTACAGCGATTTCTGCATCCTTACACCTGAGGAGTTCAGTCATATATACAAGGCGTACAGCGAGGAGCGGACGGCGCAGTATCAAGACGGTTGGGAGCGTATGCGTATGCTTGCGACAATCACCATACAGCCGTACGCGAAGAAAGGACTAACGCCCCACGGGCTACTACCCTTTCCATGGGAGAAGAAAAAGCCGGAGTACACGAAAGTATCCCCGGCTGTATCTAAGGAAGATGCGTTAAAGCGTTTTGAGAAAGTGTTGGAGAAGACGGGAAGGAATCAGTAACAGCCATCTGGATAGTCAAAGTAGCCTTCGTTTGGGTCTATATCCGTGGATTTCATCCAAGCGAAGAAGAGTACGGCGAAACTGATGCTACAGAATAGTAACGATGATATTTCCAATCCTACGACCATGGCATAGATGATGGAGGCAATGAGGAACAATAACGCCCATGCGGCAATTGTTGACCAGCGTTCACGTCTTTTGTCGTATTTCGTTGGTTCATCCTCACCGATAATTTCAAAACTGATTTCGGCTTTGATTTCCTTTGGATGTTTTGTTACTTCATTCGTTTTCATTGTGTTGTACCGTTTGATTTCTATCGCAAAGATAGAAAAAATATCGGTTACTTAGTTTCTTATACATTAAAAATATGACAAAAGAAATAAAGTTTAACATTAAACTGAATGTTGACGGAAAGGAAAGTCTGGTTTCTGCCACTTCTTCAGTGGAGGAATTGCGCCGTGCGGTTGACGCGTCTAAGACAAGTGCTCAAAAGCTGACCTCGACTCTGGTGAATTTCAATCAGAAGGTCATGGCTTTTCAGAATATCAACAACTCGGTTTCTCAGCTGGCCGGAGCCCTTAACAGTGTTACGGAAGAGAGCCGTAGTTTCGGCGCTGCCATGAATGAAGCTAATACAATGGCAGGAAAAAGCGGCGACGATTTTTCCAATCTCAAGGAACAGGTGGCCGACTTGGCAAAAACAGTACCTGTAGCGCGTGACAAACTTGCGAATGGTCTGTATCAAGTCATAAGCAATAGCGTCCCTGAGGACAATTGGCTGTCATTCCTCAACAAGTCAGCCAGATCTTCGGTTGGCGGTATAGCTGATCTTGGAGAGGTAGTGAAGGTTACGTCAACGGTAATCAAGAACTACGGACTCGAATGGGATGCAGCCGGAGATATTCAGGATAAAATACAGCTCACGGCAAAAAACGGCGTAACATCATTCGAACAGCTTGCCGGAGCTCTGCCACGAGTGACCGGCAACGCTGCTACGTTGGGTGTAAGTATAGACGAGCTTTTGGCAAGCTTCGCCACGCTCACGGGTGCAAGTGGAGATACGAACGAGGTGGCGACGCAGATGGCTGCGATTTTTACCGCTTTGGTAAAACCGTCAAGCGAAGCATGCAAGATGGCGCAGCAGATGGGTATTGAGTTTGATGCGGCAGCTATCAAGGCGGCAGGAGGTTTCAGCAATTTTCTTACCGACCTCGACAAGAACGTCAAATCCTTTGCGCAGAGCAGCGGCATGCTTGAGCAAGAGATTTACGGAAAGCTGTTTGGAAGTGCCGAGAGTCTGAGGGCGTTAGGGCTGCTTACAGGACGACTCGCATCCAAATTCAAGGAAAACGTCGGTCTTATGAAGAACAGCGCCGGTACGATGGACGAGTCGTTTAACGCTGTAGGCAAGAGCGGTTCTGCAACCTTGCAAATTCTCAAAAACAAGTTTGCGGAAGTTACGGATGTCATATCATCAGCTTTAGGAGGCATCATGCCGTATCTCGATATCACCTCGCAGGTCGGCAGTTCGATTGTTTCGTTGCTCGCTTTAAATCAGGCGCTAATGACATTTTGTGGTGTCAATGTATTGGCAAAGATACGTGTACTTGCCACTAATGCAGCCTTGATTGTATCAAGATCCACAATGATAGGCACAGCAGCCGTGACAAGAGTGCTGCAAGCTGCGTTTACGGGAGCAGCTGTCGGAGCGACAACCCTGAAGGTGGCCATCAAGTCTCTGCTTATATCCACCGGCGTAGGAATCGCCATATGGGCGCTGACTGAGGCTATATCTTATCTGGCGACATCTTCTGACAAGGCAGCAGACAGCATAGACGGTCTGTCGGCTGAGGAAGAAAAGGCAAAGGCGTTACGTCAGCAGGAGATACAGCAAAGGACGGAGATTGTATCCGCTATTAATGCGGATATAGCCAAGCTGAAAGAATTTAAGGGCGGCAAGGAAGCAGAAAGAAAAATCGTAGCCTCCATGAACAACACCTACGGCGAGACTTTGGGATATTATTCTACTGTCGCACAATGGTACACAGCTCTTACAGCCAACAGTAAGGCTTATTGCAATCAGATGATCAACGAAGTCAAGATACGTAAGCTCGCCAATGAAATTGCAGATCTTGACGAAGAGGAAAAAGGCGTGCTGTATGACGAGAACGGAAAGAAAAGAAAGTATAGTACGAAAAGAAAAGTACACACAAAAAAGACAACTTTTTCCTCAGGGGTAAATGGAGAGAATGTCACTCTGTATACTCCTGTAGAAGAGGCGGGGTCCAGTGATCTTGACAAAGCTACCGCTACAGTCAAGTCAATCCGTAACAAAAAGCAGACGAAGAAAAACGAGTTAGAACGCTTAGTAAGAACAAACAATGACATCTCGTACAAACGGACTTCCGGATATAGAACAACTCCTCCGCAGACAGGGTATTCTTCCGTTACTCCAAAAAACAAGAATGTAGATACGAAAAACGGCAGTACTACTCCCCCACCCGCAGTGGGTTCGATCGACTGGTACGACAACAAGCTTTCCGAAATACGCAAGAAAATCTCTGCTTCTACCGATGAGGCTGCTGCAAAGTCACTCCAGGAAGAATACGACAGGATAGACGCCCTGCTGAAGGAGAAGAAACTCCGTATCGGAATAGAGAAACAGGATCAGCCGAAAGACGTGGAAGAAAAAAAGGTTGGGGACTCGTATTTCAACGAAACCGACTATCGAAGCAGAGAACCGGAATACATACGTAAGAGTTACGAGTCTGCCCAAAATAAGGCAAACCGCATACAGACAGATCTTGAGATAGGTCTTATAGATAAAGGTGAAGCCCAGCGTCAGATTGATACGCTGAACGAACAGATATCCGGATTGAACGACAGTCTTAAGCCCCTGAAGCTGGATGTCGATGTAGACAAGAAAGGATTCGACAAGGTGTTCGGCGATATTAAAAGCGGATGGGGAAGTATACAGGGCGTAGGCAACGGCATTCAGGGCATAAGTGATGCCTTGGAGGGTGACGGAAACGCATGGCAGAAAATAACCGATCTGATAAACGGATTTATCTCAACGGCGGAAGGCGTACAGGGAATTGTGAAGCTGTATCAGATGCTTACTGCTGCAACAACGGCACATACCGCTGCATCGACAACGGATGCTGCGGCAACGGCTGGAGAGGCCGCGGCATCGACCGCCAATACTGCTGCAAAGAGCGGAGAAGCTATAGCCAACGCCACTGCCAGCGGCGCGAAACTGCCATTCCCAGCAAACCTTATCGCTATTGCTGCAGGTGTGGCAGCTGTTGTAGCGGCGCTTGCAGCCGTTTCCGGTTTCGCTACCGGTGGTGTCATCGGCGGCTCTTCAACTTCCGGTGACAGAAAGTTCGCACGAGTCAATTCCGGGGAAATGATTCTCAACAAGTGGCAGCAGGCCCGCCTGTTCCAGATTGTCAACACCCCGCATTTTGTACCGCCTACGTTTACGGTACCTACACAGCAGAGGGTGGACATTCCCCGTATGGCAGAACTTGCGCCCAACATTCTTGATATTAAAGTAACGCTGGAAGGCAGGACGCGCGGCACTGATATAGTACATACAGCCGAAAATGTCCGCAAGATAGCCTCTAAATCCGGACGAAGGTCCAGACTTGTATAATCACGCTAAACATTACAATATGTATATACACGGAGAATTTGCCAGTACGTCAGGCAATATTATAAAGGTGGAAATACTAACCAGAGGAGACCGTTCCATCGTCAGGGAGATTGGCGTGGAAGAAGACGGCATTCTCTGGCAGGACGACCCGGTGGAGATAAACAACGAGATGAACGACACCTTCGATCATCTGTTACGTCATAGTGCGACTATACATATATCGTGTTCATCTTTCATCAGCGACTTCTACAATACAACTTGCCGTGACGCTATCGTCAATATAAGACGTAACGGGAAGATGGTGTTCGCAGGATTCATCGAGCCTTTGGCATTTTCGCAAGGATTTTGCGAAGAATGGGACGACGTGGACCTCCACTGTATAGACGCCATATCAGCCTTGCAATACTCAAACTATCTCAATATAGGACAGGGCGGTGATACATACGACACAGCAATAGGAAAGGCAGGAATGCGATCGATGTTTGACGTTCTGAACGATACCATAGGCAAGACAGCTGCCACACTTGATATCAGCGGGGGCGGACATTCCTTACTCTACGACGGCAGCAAATACAACGATAAAGGCAACCGATGGGGTATCTTCTCGGAAATAGCAGTGTCAGAACTTCTCTTTCTCGGTGACAGTGAAGACGACATCTGGACGGAAGACTCTGTTGTGGAAGAGATAATGAGATATCTTGACCTGCATATAATGCAAGAAGGCACTACGTTCCGGATTTACGCATGGGAGACTGCGAAGGGAAATGACGGAATAGAATGGAGGGACATCCGGAGTCCGAGAGAGACGAAGGAATCAACGACGCATAACGTTACAGACATTACTTTGGACATCGCTGATGACGATAAGACCGAGATTGAAATTGACGAATCCTTCAATAAGCTTGTTCTTAAATGCGATACCAAAACAATGGATTCCATCATAGAATCCCCTCTCGATGAAAGCAGTCTGTCTTCGCCTTTCTCCGGGAAGCAGCTGTATCTTACGGAATATTCATCCAACGGTGAAGGAATGAAGGCGTTCGCCGCCTTCTACGAAATGATACACGAAGGGACAACGGACTACGATGCGGCAAGCATAACGGACTGGTACGTATGGGTGATGAAGCATCCTCAGTGGACGTTCCGTCCTCAGGTGGTCTCCACTACAGACGGCGGTGTGTTTTCTCCATATTCCGGAGAAAACAAGAGACAGAATGCCCTACCCGACCATCTCGGCATGTACCCTGGCTCTGCAATCATCAAGATGGGAAAGATAGTGACAAAGGCAAAGACGAATGACAACTCTCCTACTTCGAAGGTGGATATGAGCAGCTGTATGGTTATATCAATACATGGTAATCTCAATGACAACAAAGACATAACCTATCCGAATGAAGACGTTATAAAGTCATGGATTCCATGCGCGGTCTACACTGGCAAAAAGGCGGGCGGGGTCTTTTCGTCAGCGGATGAGTCCGTAACGAATTACATCGTTATCTCCGGAAACATCGTCCTGGCTCCTGTCATGAAGGTTACGGGCGAATACAAACTGCTGCATGATAAGGAAGAATGGAATAATGAATTCTCCGCATGGTGGCATAAGACCGTACCTTCACGTACTAACAAGGATGGCAGATACTACACCCGCAAGTACTGGAAGACAGAAAGACCGAATGATGAACCTCAGTGGAACGAAAGCTACGCTTCCGGTCTGGTGCCTTTTACCAACGAAGGACCTCAGAACTATAAGTTCAACTATTGTACCATCAAGGACTCGTCGGACAAAATCTCCAAAGTGGCCATTCTTGCCTGTATGCTTGTCATCGGCGACAAGTGTGTCGTTGAAAAGCAAATCGGAGAAACATTCTTTCCTGAGGACGTACCGGGAACCGGAGAAGGGAAAATAACAGACTACGCATGGAGACCGTATAAAAAGCGTGAAGAATGCGCGAATGATGACGAGTATTACTCCCAGTCTTTCACCATCGGATTCAACCCCAAAATCGGCGACTACATCATAGGACAGGAATACGATATACAGAACAACATCAGTTATCGGATGAACATAGATGCCGAAGGTACGGCTATACCCATCAAAAGTTCTGACAAGCTGAGCGGTGCTGTAAAGTTTGAAATATTAGGTCCGGTTAATGAAGTGTGGAACGATGTTACCCGCCGTCACAAAACATGGTTCAAACGTGAGAAATGGAAGGAGAAGGACGTTTCTCTTCTTGCTCACACAGATAACATCATACTCAAGAATTTCGAAGTAAAGCTTTATAGTGACAGCGGAGGTTATGAAAGCAACAATGACGATAACGATATTATCTACATGAGTGACACTGCCGAAGGGTTTAGCAACGTCAAGGACGATCTCGAATTCAAATTGACAAGCGACCTGACTTCTGAAGAAAGACAGCTGTTGGGAGTGTCAAGCGGCATATACCTTTCTACTCCTCTTCTTGCTTCCTCCGGCAATGGATTGTTAAAGATCCGTGATTACAATACAGGAGAAGAGGCGAAGCCCGAGCAGTTGTATATAAACGCACATTACGACGACTGTCATGTTCCGAGAGTGACTTTAAAACAAAACATCAAAGACGAAGAGTGTGACGTTTCCTTGTTCGACCATTACAGGCATCCGGCTATGAATAAAGAGTTCTGGATTACCGGTTTTGGATACAATCTGAAATACGACACGGTAAATTTAGCATTACGCGAGATATGATAGATATCAAAATATTCTCAAAGCCCAAAGGCGCCAAGATATCGTCTGGAGGATCCTCGTTTGCTTCCGTTTCAGCGGCAGCTCCAACTGGCAGAGCCGCTGAGGCTGATCATGCAAAAACCGCAGATACGGCAAAAACCGCAGAACTGGCAAGACTGGCAGAGATGGCGCAGGATGTCAGTCCGGATGCCCCAGAGCTCAAGCATTATTTGCGTAAAGATAGAGACGATGAAGCTAATGGTGTTATCCGCTTCCTTCGCGGTCTTTCCGTTGGAAGGACTGAGGACGGATATGGCGTGACGGGCGAAGGGGCTGCTACGCTGAGCAGCTGTGTGGTGGAGAGCGTGCGCAACGCTGAGGCTACTGACGAGGACCGAACCATCGTGGGCGGCAAGGGCTTTGACCTCTATATGGGCAAGGACGGCAAGAGCCACCTCTACATTGACTACCTGACGACAAGGACGAAATTCTTCGCTGCGAGTGCGGAGGTGAGAAAGGTGAGCTATTCGGGCGGCACTACACTCTTCTCAAACGCTGGCAGCACGATAATGAAGGTGGCTCACGTACTGGATGATGCCGGAGTGACTGTCGGCTACAAGTGCTATGCTGCTGCTGATGACGGCACGACACGAACGGCTAACTGGTGGCACGTGGGCATGATGGCGTTGTGCCAAACCTTTAATGTGAAGGCTGGTGAGACGGAGAACCTTCAGAACCGCTACTACTGGCGCCTTGTGGTGGGCACGGGACAGGAGACATTAGAGGACGGCAAGCTGTATGACTACGTGATACTGTCAAACAAGAGGACGTTCATGGGCAGCGAGGCTTGCGTGCCGGTGACCTCGCAAAAGGTGATAGGCGCTGACGGCAAGGCGTTAGTGTTCGGCGATGTGATGATACAGGTGACCACAACGGGCGAGAAGCAGAGCTTAGCGGCGGTGTTCGAGGAGCAGGAAGGCAAGACAACCGACGACGGCAACAACGTCATAGCAAACCGCATGTTCTTCGGCTACGAACCAGCCGCGGACGGAGGAGAACCTGACGTGCCGCAGCCCTACGACGTGATAGTACAGGCGGGAGACCAAATACAGTGGAACCGCTTCGGCAACCTTATAAAGCTGACGACATCGTCGGAGGACGGCGACAACGGAAACGCGCCTGCTATTGCGATGTATCATGCGATGGGTGCGCCTTACAAGACGGGAGACACGGTGAATCCGTATCAATGGAAAACGCTGACTTCGTTAGATTCCCCTCTCCTTGTGCTCAAGAATGCCAAAAACTTCAAGTTCTTCACCGATGACAACCCTGACAATATCATCGACCCTGTGACGGTGACGTACGACCTTGTACCATCCTCGGAATATATCATCCGCAAGCCGAACTCTCAGACGGCGACACCGAACGACATTACCTTCACGCTTCGCAAGCGCACGGGCAACGTGACTGAGGACATGAAGGACGGATATTTGCTGACGGCAGACTATACGACCACTGCGGGCGAAAGCAAGAGCGGCGTGGCGATAAACCGCCTGTCTGACATCGGCGTAAGCTTCTACCTCCTCGCTTCGGTGACGGTACGGGCAACTGTCAGACAGGCGGACAATACCACCGTAACGCTGACACTTCCGATTCTTTCCGACGGCGCGAAGGGCGATACGGGCACAAGCTTTAAGGTGCTCGGCTACGCTCTTGCCCATGCCAAGACATACGCGGAGCTACAGCAGATAACGCCTACGGACGGCGGTCTGTATCTTGTGGACGACACAACGGGTATGGAAGGCGGCGGAAAGAAGCCCTGCGTGGTGCAGTGGAAGAACGGCAAGTATATCGTGTGTGACTCAAACGACGGCGACTCGTATAAGATAGGCGAAATACTCTGGACAAATACTGGAACCTACTGGCTTGACATCGGCAGCGTGAAGGGAGAGGGTGTGGTGATATCGGACATGAGCGTGACGTACGCCATCTCTGACAGCGCTACGGTGACACCTACGGAATGGCAGTCTGCCATCATCGCCGCCACCGACGCGAAACCCTATCTCTGGACGAGGACAACGGTGACCTACAAGGATTCGGAGGGAGAGCATACGACGGTGTCATACGCCATAGCCTACAAGGGCAAGGACGGCGACAAGGGAGACTCCGGAGCAAACGGCAAGGACGCTGTGGAGTTTATCTTGAAGAATGCGCCTCTTGTGTTCGACACAGACGAGAACGGCGTGGTATCGGCAAGTGTCAGCAAGACTGCCACCATACAAGTGATGCGTTCCGGTAAGAACATCACATCGGAGGTGAGAAATCTTTTCCCAAGCAACAGCAACATAGGATGCGGAAAACCGACGCTGACAAAGCAGGAGGACGGCATAGGCGTGACTATATCGGGGGCTTCGATAAACAAAGACAGCACGCTCGGTGTGAGTGTGACGAGCGGATACGTTATCGTGTATATGACTATCGGAGGTACGCTGTACTCTCAGCAGATACCCTTTATGGTGAACGTGGCGAAGTTTACGGGCGCTATATCGGCTGACAACAAGAAGCTGCGGACGGACTATACGGAGCTGACGAACCGTGTTGGCACTGTGGAGACGGACGTAAACGGCATCCCTATCAAGACACAGGGAGAGCTGACGAAATACACCTCGACCATTGAGCAGACGGCACGTGAAATATCGCTGAAGGTGAGCACTGCCGTCGTCGAGCGACGCAACCTTCTCCCCGGTTCTGCCTTCCGCAAGCAGGGTGAGGGATGTGACTTTATGAGGTCGAAGATTGTGTGCAGTATGCCTTTTGACGGCACGAACATACTTTTGGCTGCGGAAGCGAAAGCGGCTGGTCCGCGATGGAACGGGGCTGGCAGCACGCGCAACATACATATAACGAAAGGCAAAGAGTATACGCTGGCGTTCTGGGCGCGTGCAAAGTCGGTGGCAGTAAGAGTGCTGGGCGAAGTAAGGTGGAAAAAGTCTGCTACAGACACGAGTTATCCTGCGGGTTATGCAGGTCCTGCTGGCAGTGCAAACCTCGGTGTCGAAAGCGTATCGTCAGCAGAAGGCTGGCATTTGTACCGCCGTACGTTCACCGTCGCCGCCGATGCCGCTTACGAGTGGATTGACGTGAGCTGCTTCAAGGCTGACAATACAACGGCTAATGAGCAGGTTTACTTCGCCCACCCGATGCTTATAGAAGGAAGCGCTGAAGATTACGTCTGCTGGGGCCTGTCGCCTAATGACTATAACTATATAGGCGGCAACCTACTTGACAACACACGCACGTTTGCCAAAGGCGGCAATCTGACACGAATGGACGCGTCAGTGGTAACTAACGAGTCGTACAACAACGGATGTTCGGTAATATATGCCAACGCTGCGTCCAAGTTCATAGAGATGGCGCAGTGGAGTGTTGCTCCTTTTATCAAGAAAGACGAGGACTATATGTTTTCGTTCGTAGCGAAGGGTAGCGGTACTCTCAGTGTGTTCATGTGGAATGGCTCTAATATAAGCATATTCGCCGAGGACAGCGAAAGCGCCACAACGAAGACCGACGTCGATGGTGCACGTAGCTTCAATCTTACAAGCGACTGGAAGCGTTATTGGGTGCATTGGCGTTCAGAGGGCACGGGATTACCTAACTACGCTCTTATACGCTGCGTGCAAGGCTGCAAGGCGTGGGTGACAATGCCGAAGTTAGAGGTCGGTGCAACGCCTACAGACTGGATAGAGGGCAAGAGTGGCTATGTGGAGGACAGTGGCTTGGCGGCGAAGATGCTGCGCACCGGCATCGACATCGAGAACGGCAAGATAACGGCTACGGCGGACACGTTTGAGGTGCAGGACAACAGCGGAAACACCACGGCAAGGATAACGGAGGACGGATTCTTTGCGGGTTCGATATACGCCACGAACGGCTACTTCGACGGTTTGATAAGAAACCAAAAGCGCGTGATTACGAAGGAGAACTTCTACGAGTACTTCGAGAAGGACACCTACTCCGGCATGAGTGACGCATATAATCCGATATGGGACAAGATAGGCTCGAACTTCGTCATACAATCGACTCCCGAGGATGCAGACGGAGTTGCGATGTATGTACAGCTTGCGCTTCCGACAGCTTACCCTATAACGCATCCGTACACTGACGGACGTTACGAGCGGGCGCGTGAAGTGATAGGCAACACTATCATCATCCGCTGCGAGAACGGCAACGGCATCACACTTTACGGTACGTCGAGGACAGCTCCGAACTGGGACAGCGGCGGTGTGGCAGACTCTCCCTACACGCTCAAGAGCGGCTATGTGGTTTATCTGACGTGCAAGGTGAAGAATACGGGTAGCAGTTCGGAGGAGAGCAGGTATGAGACGATATACTGGGAGAGAGTGGTTAGGAAGGCGCTGCCGTAATGAGCCTCCTTGAGTTGCTTGCTCGGCTGGCGAATAATAAATAACAATTACTAATTAATAAATAATAAAAGACGGATGAAGAAAATAGTAAGAGGCAATGACTTTACGCTGCGGATTCCGATGAGGAAGATGGTGAACGGGGAGAGCTTCGCCTTTCCTCTACCCGGCTGTACGGACGTGGCGGTGAATGTCGTAAACAGCTATCGTCGCGTATCACTGTCATACACCATCGACGTGAAGGAGGACAATGTGCTGAACGCACGTGTGGAGGGCGACCAGCTTGCCTGTGGCGTGTATGCCTTGGAGGTGAAGGGAAAGCTGTTCGGCAACGACTGGCGCTCTAACGAATACGAGCAGTTCGGCATCGTGGACAACAACGCTGCTGGAGACACGGTGTTCGAACCGCAGGAGGGTGAGGACTCGGTGGAGATGGACACGGCTATGGTGGTGCTGGCTCCTGACGTGGAGCTGACGAGGCTTATAAACGGTGCTAACGAAGCCATCAAGAAGGCTGAGCAGACCGAAGCCGACATCGCCAAGAGCGAGGCGGCGCGAACGGAAGCGGAAGAACAGCGCAAGGAAGCTGAAATTCTGCGTGAACGTGAAGAAGATATCAGGCAAGAGAGCGAGACGGAGCGCGTACGTCAGGAGAAAGCTCGTCAGAATGCGGAGAAAGCCCGTCAGACGGCTTCTGAGAAAGCCATCGCTGACATGACGGAGGCAAAGGAAACCGCTATTAGCGACATGAATACGGCCAAGAACAAAGCTGTGGCTGAGTGCGAACAGGCCGTAAGGGACGCACATGTGGGCATAGCTTATGATCCTGACGACGGAAGCATCGTAATAACAACTGGAAAGGAGGAGTAAGGACGTATGGCAGACAACAACATGATAAACGTGGTGGCTCTGACGGAGGCTGCCGAGCTGAAGGACGGTGACACGCTGCTGCTTATCCGTGATGACGGACAGGGCGGCAAGACATGCTACCGCATCGAAGGACGGTCGTTCCGTGGCAAGAGCGCCTATGAGGTGGCAAAGGAGCAGGGCTATGAGGGCACGGAAGAGGAGTGGAACGAACAGGCGGTGAAGGTGGCAAACTTCGACGTCAGCTTCGACTCTGAGGACGGAAGCATTGTGATAAGGAAATAAGCAACAATAAAAAACAAAACAGATTATGGCAAAGACAGAAACAAGGGTGAAGGTGGTCTTCACCAAGGCTGGCGAGGCGTACAGCGCTACGCAAGCTTACCGTCTGCATGACTACATCGTGCTGGACGGCGTGACTATCTACGCTTGTAAGAAGGTGGACCCGGCAACGATGACGTGCGTGGGCCATCCGCTGACGGACACGGCGTATTGGGACAAGTTCATGGACATTGCTGACTTTAAGACGGCTGCTGAAAAAGCTACGGCTTCCGCCAACGCTGCTGCAAAGAGCGCTACGGACGCTGCATCTGCTGCCAATACAGCAAAGACGAACGCTGACAAGGCAACGGAGGCTGCGAACACTGCCGCATCCGCTGCTAATACGGCAAAGACAAATGCGGACACGGCTACGAACAAGGCAAACACAGCTGCTGCGGGAGCAGAGAAGGTGAACGCCACCATCACAGCCGACAACGTGCTGAAGGTGACGGACAGAACAGGTGCGGAGAAGACGCTCGAACTGATGGGTCAGGCGGAGGCGGCTACCATTAAGACAGAGTTGGCTGGGAAGTTTGACAAGGATTCTATTGTGCAGGAGCTGGGAGAGGCAGAGGATAAGGTTATAAGTCAGAAAGTGGTGAAAAGCTATATTAATACTGTTATGAGTAAAACAGATTTTATGTTGGCTGTGTCAAGTGGTTTCTTTCGCACTAATCTTTGTAATCAGAATGACCCAGATTTTAAAGATGGTTATTTTATAGCATCTCTTGGTGGTTTGCAAGCAAACGAAAGTGTTGTTGTAACAGGATTTATCTTCTTTACAAAGGAGATGGGGTCTCTCGTCTGTTCTGTTAACGGTAAGCTAAATACTTGGAATAATATCTATATAGCTTTATACGATATTAACAAAAAATTTATTTCTGTAAAACCCGCTAATAAGAATGTTGTATGGCAAGAAGGAGTTGCTTTTGCAAGATTCTCCTTACAAAAAAGCTCAACTGGTTTAAGCCATTATCAAGTAGAAGTCGGAACAGAACCAACACCATACATTGAATATGGTAAGGCTGATATTAAGGACATTGTTAAAGTCACAGAGAAAAATATAGCAACTGGCAGTGTGACTTCTGAGAAAATTGCAACTGGCAGTGTGACTTCTGAGAAAATTGCAACTGGCAGTGTGACTTCTGAGAAAATTGCAACTGGACTTATTAGAAAACAGATTCAAATAAATACTTCTGATTCTGAAATAGAAATACTATTAAAGATGAAGAAAGCTTTTGATGAAGGATATTACGATGTGTACTGGGAACATGGAACATATACCTTTTCAAGTGTTTATCAGTATATAATAGACACATTAAAATGGTCATGGACCATGGGCTTGCCTATTGGAAATAATTGCAGATACTATTTCAATGGCTCTACCTTAATTTCAAATGACCCATCCGATGAATATTCAGAATCAAGGAACATCTTAGATTGCAAGGCTAGTTCACAAAACTATGAACTTCATGATGGTATTCTTATCAACAATGGTGGAACATATTGTGTCCATGATGAAGGCAATGGTGCGGAAGGTTTTTATAAGCATGTATATGACAACATGCAAATAAAATATGTAAAGGGTAGCAAAACTCAATATCTGGCAAAGTGCATAGGTGGTGGAATGGGATTAAATGGTCTTGTTTTAATAAATAGATGTATCTTTGACAACAGTAATGATGATATTCATACACAGGATATTTCATGGCACAAACCATTACATACAGAAGAAAAACTATTTTTTAAAATAGTTATAACAAATTCATATTTCTCAAAGCGAGGAATTAGCATTGATTCTACATTTAATGATGGAGATACTGCAATTTTGGAATTTATTAACAACTCTGTAAATGGTGAAGATATATGGCCAAGTAATATTACACTATACAAGTTTAATAATGAGATTAGAAAGTAGGAACTCTAAGTCGCTGACTTTGTAAATGAGGTGTAAATGAATTCAAAATTGGTCGGAATCATGAATAAGCTGGGCTGCTGGCTGGGCTGACTGGAAGCTGGGCCTCACTGGGCCTTTCTAAGCCTATCTGTGCCGCTGCATAATGGGCGCAAATAAGAAACAATAACTGACAAATAATAAATAAGAAGATGACACCTAAGGAATTTTGCAAATGGATGGCTCCTGCGGCTTATAATGCGGACATTTCGCCCGTGTTTATCATTGCTCAGGCGGCACTGGAGAGCGGATGGGGCAAGAGCACCATCGGCAAGTATAATGTATTTGGTATAACGAGAGGTGGATGGCCTGTGGAGAAATGTCTGCTTGTCACTACGCATGAGTACTTCAAAACGAAGACGGTGAGGTTTACGGCTCCGGAGAAGGTGGTGAAGATAGAGTATGTGGCTGGCAAGGGTATGTATAAGTATACTTGCAAGCGGCTGTTCAGAAACTACGCCACTTTGGGTGAGGCACTGAGAGACCATGCGGCTGTGCTGAAGAAATCGTGGCCTGAAGCTTGGGCGTACAGAATGAGTCCTGAGAACTACGTGAAGAAGATACAGGAGGGTCGGAAGAAGTATGCGACGGCTCCGAACTACGTGGAGACGATGGGGAAGATGTTCGGGACGGTGAGAAAGGCGATGAAGGAGGCTGGACTGAGCTGCTGAGCTTCTTGATTTTTAGGAAGGATTATTCTTTTGTTTGGGATTTTTGTTAATGTAAAAAAGATTGATTGGATGGTTAATAACTTGACTACAAGTACGGGTAAGGCCGTCGTTTTGGGGACAATGGGAGGGGAGGCGCTGTCTGCGCTCTTCGACCTAAGATGGATGTTGGTGCTGATAGTGGTGCTGATAGTGGCGGACTTCTGGTTCGGCGTGAGCGAGAGTCTGCATAAACATGAGCATTTCCGCTTTTCGAGAGCGGGCAGAAGAACTTGCAACAAGGCGGTGGACTATATCACCTACCTTATATTAGGTTCGGTGCTCGGTCTGGCTATCTTCGAGCCGTTGGGATGGACGAATCATGTGGTGACGGCTGCGGTAGGTCTGGGGTTCGGATGTATGTGGGAGGTGGACTCGATCGTCGGGCATGTGTGTGAGCTGCACGGCGTGAAGAACAGATTCTCGATAAAGCGCTTCATCATAGCGCTGATGAAGAAGAAAGACGAGGACATCGGCGAGGCTGTGGAGGAAGCGATGAAAAAAGAGTGAAGGAAGATAAAGTTTTTAAGGAGAAACGGTTATGATGGACGAATTATATAGTAAATTTGTAGGAGCGCTGTGGGGGATGTTGCTCTGCCTGATGGTCAGTATGCTGGCCGGCTGCGGCGCGAAGAAGCCTGCGGTGCTGACAAGAACGGACAGCGTGAGGGTGACGAAGGTGGCGAAGGACACTGTGTACTGGGACCGCATAGTGCTGAGATACGTGGAGAGGACGAATACGGACAAGACAGTGAACAGGGACTCGACGGCTACGACCGTGGACGAAGAGGGAAACGTGAAGAAGACGGAGACCTGGCACTGGAGGGACAGGTACGTGGAGAACTCGCTGAACACGCTAATGAAGGACAGCTTAGAGACGTACAAGGCGAAAGTGGACTCGCTGGCGAACATTGGCAGAGGAAACAATGACGTGCCTGTGCCGGTGGAGAGAAAGCTGAACTGGTGGGAGAGGAACATAGAAAAGCCCATCGCGTCCTGCATCGCTGTCATAATAATAGGCGCTGTGGTTCTGCTGACTCTCAGATATGCGAGAGGAAGGCTGAAGAGCAGCGGAAAGAAGGGGAAAAAAGGAAATTGTTTGGATTATTAGATATGGTTAATGGCTTTAGTTATTAGTTTTTTAATTTAAGGTTAATAGATTTGTTTCAGGTGAGCCTTGCCCGTCCGTAGAGGATAGGCAAGGTTTTTTCTATAAATCTTCCACTCTCCTACTCCATATTGTAAAATTAAATTTTGATACTA
>ERZ1023617.217-NODE-217-length-27290-cov-62.073912_pt1 | contig 27290 bp, 25 predicted proteins | sample MGYA00380328_ERZ1023617 | MGnify/ENA primary metagenome ERZ1023617 (study PRJEB33179, sample SAMN07448977) | human gut metagenome | biome: Human-gut; feature: Human associated habitat; material: Faeces | host: Homo sapiens | place: India: Bhopal | collected...
CTGACGCAATCGCTGAGGCTACTAAGGAAGGTGCATTCTCACTCATCGGTGGTGGTGACTCTGTAGCTTGTATCAACAAGTTCGGTTTGGCTGATCAGGTATCTTACATCTCTACAGGTGGTGGTGCTCTCCTTGAGGCTATCGAGGGTAAGGTATTGCCAGGTGTAGCAGCTATCGAGAAGTAATCTCATGGCAAAAAGAAAGCCATTTGCAAAAAGGGCTTGATTTTTTACAAGAAAAAATAGGTTGGAGGGCATCCTATGTGATGTCCTCCAATTTTCAGTTTTAATTGAATCCCTAATAATCTACAGATTCTCTCTATAAACAGAACTGTATCTTTCATTTAAAACAAGCAACAGGAAACATAAATTCTAAAATAATTTGGAAACTACAGGAATATAATTTTCTGATTTTAAAACGAATACATGGATTGGATTGTTAATCTCTTCACCAATACCGAGTCGGTGGCTCACATCGCCCTACTCTACGCTATCGTGATAGCTATTGGTGTTTACCTCGGAAAGATAAAGATTGGCGGCATTTCGTTAGGCGTCACCTTCGTTCTCTTCGCAGGTATTTTGGCTGGCCACGTTGGCTTCACCGGTCCAAAGGAAATTCTCACATTCGTGCAAGACTTCGGCTTGATCCTCTTCGTCTTCATGATTGGTCTCCAGGTAGGACCTGGCTTCTTCGAGAGTTTCAAGAAAGGTGGTGTTACGCTCAACATGCTTTCGGCTAGCGCTATTCTACTCAACATCCTCGTGATGTTTGGTTGCTATTATCTCTTCTTCGACACGAGCAACCCTAACAACCTGCCTATGATGGTAGGTACTCTCTATGGTGCGGTTACCAATACTCCGGGTCTTGGTGCTGCCAACGAGGCTTTGCTCAGCGTCTTCCCTAATGGTGCTCCAAGTATTGCCAACGGTTATGCTTGTGCTTATCCTCTTGGTGTGGTGGGCATTATCGGTGCTACTATCCTTATCAAGTACATCTGTAAGATTAATACTGCTGACGAGGAAGAACAGCTTAACGAAGAAGATGCTGCCAACCCACACGCTAAGGCCCACAACATGCACTTACGCGTGGAAAATGCTTATATTACAGGCAGAACGCTGAGAGAAGTTTCTGAGTTCTTGAACCGTGACATTGTATGTTCACGACTGCTCCACAATGGCGAGGTGAGCATTCCTAACAGCAAGACTAAGTTTGAGGTTGGAGATGAATTGCTCGTTGTATGTGCTGAGGCTGATGCTGAAGCCATCAAGGCTTTTATCGGCCCAGAGGTTGAAGCTGAATGGGACCGCGAGAAGGATGAAGTACAGCACTTTGTTTCTCGCCGTATCATCGTTACCCGTCCGGAAATGAACGGTAAGACCTTGGGTAAGATGCACTTCTCCAGCGTATACGGCGTTAACGTAACCCGTATTTCCCGTCAGGGAATGGACATTTTTGCAGGCAGAAACCACCACTTCCACGTAGGTGATAAGATTCTGGTTGTAGGTCCTGAAGAGAATGTGAACCGTGTGGCTGAAATCATGGGTAACTCTGTTAAGCGCCTCGATGCGCCTAACATTGCCACTATCTTCGTAGGCATTATGGTAGGTATTATCTTCGGTTCTCTCCCATTTGCCATTCCGGGAATGCCGGTGCCTTTGAAGTTGGGTATTGCCGGAGGTCCGCTTATCATCGCCATCCTCATCGGTCGTTTCGGCTATCGCATGAAGCTGGTAACTTATACGACGACTTCGGCTAATATGATGCTGCGAGAAATAGGACTTGTACTCTTCCTGGCGAGTGTGGGAATCAAGGCTGGTGCCGGATTCTGGGACACAGTAGTACAGGGTGACGGTTTGAAATATGTGGGATGTGGTTTCCTCATCACCGTTATTCCTATCTTCATCATCGGTACGATTGCCCGCCTGAAGTTTAAGTTCAACTACTTCACCATCATGGGTATGCTCGCCGGTACTTACACAGACCCTCCTGCATTGGCTTATGCAAATGCTTCTTGCTCTAAAGAGGCTCCAGCTGTAGGTTACTCTACGGTTTACCCTTTGAGCATGTTCCTCCGTATCTTTACAGCCCAGATAGTGGTGCTGTTCTTCTGCGGAGCGTAAGACTTACAAAAGTTAACAAAACAACTGGAAATAGTTATAAATTATAAAAGAGGTGCACAAAGACAAAAATTTGTGCACCTTTTTTGTTGTCTTTTCAGAAATTCTTCGTACCTTTGAGCACAAGAAACAAACCTAATGAATCTTCTAGGAACAGCTATCGTTCCTATATGATGCAGATTTTTTCGAAATATGAAACAATAACCCTATAAACGTTAGTAAGCGTATGAAGAAATTGGGATTTCTGATAACCATGCTAGTCATCACGTCCTTGCCCGCTTGGAGTCAAGGAGCCAAAAGTATCCGTATTACAGAGGTGATGACCGACAACCGTACCAATCTTGTAGATGAGTACGGGCAGCACAAACCATGGGTGGAATTGAGCAATTCCTCCTTTACCACGTATAATGTGCGTGGTATGTTCCTAACCACCGACCGAAGGGTTCTCGACAAGAAAATGTCGCCTGAAGCTCGCCGACAGCTGATGTGCCCATTGCCTAACAATGAACCACGAACCACACTGGGAGGCAAGAAGAGCATCGTTATCTTCGACAGCAGTTCCTGGTACCAGGATGGCAGGAACGGACAACATTGGAAGGCAAAGAATTCTTCCAACTCGGGACCTTTTCATCTCAATCTTATTCTACAGGAAAAGATGCCCAACTGGATAGCACTCTATGACGGAAATGCCGTTGACCTGATAGACTCCGTAAACGTGCCAGTGTTGGCTGCCGATGAGAGTTTTGAACTGAGTAAGGACTTCAAGACATGGGAGAAAGCCATTGCCGGATCAGTAACTCCAGGCTATCTGCCTCAAAACACAGGTTTGAGTAAAGCCCAGCAATTGAAGAAAAGCGACCCATACGGAATAGGAATCGCCGTACTTTCAATGGGAATCGTATTTGCCTGCCTTGCTCTCCTCTTCATCGTGTTCTGGGTTTTCGGAGCCTACATGAAACATAAACAGCGCATCGCCCGTGCTACTGAGAAGCACGCCACCTTATTATATAAGACAGGAAAGAAGACCATCGAGGTTACTCAAGACCTCAGTCATAAGACCAACGTGATTCTGAAAGATGGTTTAGAAACCAAGGGTATTGATAAGGAGATTTACATGGCAGTCATCTCCCTTGCACTACAGGAATATCTGGAAGATGTTCACGATGTAGAATCCGGCATTATCACCATCAAGCCAAAACAGACCAGATGGAATGCTCCGAAATTCAACAACAACAATAACAACGTTAAAATATAAAAACTATGGCAAAGTACGAATATAAGGTTAAAGGCGTAGATTACGTCGTTGAAATACAGGATATTGAAGGCAATATCGCCAATGTAACCGTGAATGGAATTCCATTCGAAGTGGAAATGAAACAGCCGGTTAAGAGCAGTAAGCAGAAAGTAAAGTTAACTGATGGACAAAACAACATTTCTGCCAGCTCTGTTGCAAGCGCAGGTTCTGCTGCAGGTTCAAGTTCTGCAGCAAGTTCTGATTCTGCTTCATCAAGCAAACAGGCAACTCCTGCTGCAGGCAAACCAGTTGTTGCCCCTCTGCCTGGCACTATCAACGAAATCAAGGTGAAAGTCGGTGACAAGGTGAACCCAGGCGATACTGTTGTCGTTCTCGAAGCCATGAAAATGCAGAACAACATCGATGCAGAAACTTCAGGAACCATTACCAGCATCAACGTGAACAAGGGAGACGCAGTAATGGAAGGAGACACGCTTGTTACGATCGCGTAATAAGCTGTTTAGACAAAAAGCTAATGATTACTCTTCCAATCAAAAGACTAATCATAAAGTTCAATGTTCAACTTTCAAAGTTCAAAGTAAATCAATGTCTAACTTTCAAAGTTCAAAGTAAATTATGGATTTCATCATACAAAACTTCAATGAGTTTCTTACCTTTACGGGCTTTGCCAACGCCTCGGCAGGAAACCTCATCATGATTCTGGTGGGAGCACTCTTTATCTGGCTCGCCATCAATAAAGATTTTGAGCCGCTGCTCCTGGTTCCTATCGGATTGGGAATCATTCTTGGCAACATTCCATTCCGTGCCGATGCAGGACTCGAAATAGGTTTATACGAAGACAACTCCGTTCTGAACATCTTCTACCAGGGAGTGAAACAGGGCTGGTACCCGCCACTCGTATTCCTGGGCATTGGAGCCATGACCGACTTCTCTGCGCTCATTTCCAACCCGAAGCTCATCCTGATTGGAGCCGCTGCCCAATTTGGAATCTTCGGCGCCTACATGATTGCACTGGCTCTGGGATTCGAACCTAACCAGGCAGCCGGCATTGCCATTATCGGAGGAGCAGACGGACCAACCGCCATCTTCCTGAGCAGCAAACTGAGTCCGAACCTCATGGGAGCCATTGCGGTTTGCGCCTACTCTTACATGGCACTGGTGCCTGTAATCCAACCACCTTTGATGCGACTGCTTACAACCAAGAAAGAGCGCGTCATCAAGATGAAACCGGCACGTCAGGTTTCACAGACCGAAAAGATTCTCTTCCCTATCATCGGTCTGCTTCTCACCACCTTCATCGTTCCATCCGGTTTGCCATTATTAGGAATGCTGTTCTTCGGAAATCTTCTGAAAGAGAGTGGAAAGACAACCCGACTCGCCAAGACTGCAAGCAGCAGCTTGAATGATATTGTCGTTATCCTCCTCGGCCTGACCGTAGGCTGTTCTACCCAGGCTTCAGAGTTTCTGACATTAAACACCATCAAAATCTTTGCTCTCGGTGCTCTTGCTTTCATCATCGCATCGGCAAGCGGAATCTTATTCGTCAAGCTGATGAATCTCTTCTTGCCAAAAGGCAAGAAACTGAACCCACTTATCGGAAACGCCGGAGTGAGTGCCGTACCAATGAGTGCACGCATCTCCAACAACCTAGGTCTGGAATACGACCGCCACAACTTCCTTCTCATGCACGCCATGGGACCAAACGTTGCGGGAGTCATCGGTTCTGCCGTTGCAGCCGGAGCTTTGCTGGGATTCTTCAATTAAAAGTTGAGCCACCAAGCTATCCCTCCAGGATAAGCACATAAAAAATAGAATCGCCCTGAAAGGACAAAAGCATCTTACATCCAATGCTTTCCCTTTCAGGGCGACTTTTTTATTTCTTTTTTTAGCTCTTAACCCGCATTCTCATTTTTCCTTCAAAGGAAATGATAACCTCAACCTGATAACTCAAACTGCTGTCAGGCATTGCCAGAACAGCAAGATAATGAATGCCAGATTCATCTATCTTATTGAATACGATGTCGCTCAATATAGACTGGTCCAAGAAAGAAGCAGGAACCTGCTTATCGAAATCCTTCTTATGAAAATCACGAGAGAACAGACAGTTGGCACCATGATAAACATGCAAGTTCACAATATTATCATAATAAACATTGTCTACCTCAACACCATCATCATTATAAGAACTCTTGTAGACCTTATAACTTGTTGGGTTAACCTGTACGTAGAGATGATATTTCTCATCGCCCCTTACAACCACCGTATCACGTTTAATCAGAGTGTTCTGATTCAGCGCCACGGAAACATGGTTGTGGATGAACTGCTGCAAATAAGACTTATCTTCCGTCTTCACCAGCTTAACCACATCCCCATTCTGCACCTTAAACTGAAAAATATGCTCAGCCTGTTTTACGATCGGATATTTTGCAATATTAGCACCCTTCATTACAAGCGTATCGCCAGCAATGTAGAAGTAGACAGGCTGACTGGTAGAATCAGGATAATAAATCGTATCGCCTTTTACGCGGAACGCCACATCATCCTCATCGTCATCGTTCAGCCAAATGCCTTGCAACATCTTCTTAGCCGCAGTATCTTCCTTCACTTCCTGTTGCTTTTCGGCCTTATGCCCACAAGCAACAAGAGTCAAGATACAACTGAGCAGCCATAAATTAACTATCTTTTTCATGATGAGTTCTTTAAATAAATTAATCGGTAAAAGTCTGTGCCAATTCTACTCGAAATAATCAGCCTCTTCGAAAGACTTTGCCTTGGTTCTGTCTTTTTCCGACGTAAGCACCTCAACTCCTTCAATAGGCCATTTTATTCCGATAGTAGGATCATCCCAATGAATACTGGCTTCGTAATCAGGAGCATAAACATTATCTACTTTATAAGTAAAGATGGCTTCGTCACTCAGTACCAGAAAACCATGGGCAAAACCGCGAGGAATGAAAAACTGACGTTTGTTCTCTCCACTCAGTTCAACCATTACATATTTACCGAAAGTCTTACTGCCCTTTCTCAAGTCAACAGCTACATCCAGCACGCGGCCTTTGATGACACGCACCAACTTAGCCTGCGAGAATTCACCTTTCTGATAGTGCAAACCTCTGAGCACACCACGAGCCGACATCGATTCATTGTCTTGCACAAACTCCACATGCCCTCCAACGTGAGCATCAAAGTCAGCCTGCTTCCATGCTTCAAAGAAATAGCCGCGAGCATCTTCAAATACCCGAGGTTCTATCAGCCAGACTCCTTCAATTTCTGTCTCTGTATATTTCATTGATTTATACCTTATTTATTTTAGGCACAAAGGTAATACTTTTTCCCGAAACGACAAAACAAATTAGACTTTTTATGATTTCATCGAAAATTTTCTCTATTTTCTGTTGGTCATTTCCGAAAAAATCACTACCTTTGCAAACGTGAATAGACTAGAAAGACATATAGAGATCCTACTTTTGAGCAACGATTGCGTGATTGTCCCAGGATTTGGTGGCTTCATGGCTCATCATGTAGATGCGCGTTACGATGGCAGAGACAGCATGTTTTTGCCACCGCTGAGAACTATTGGCTTTAACCCACAGCTCCAGATGAACGATTCTCTCCTTGCACTTTCGTATGTTGAAGCATACGATATCAGCTATCCGGAAGCTTTGAACCGCATTGCTGATGAAGTGACAGAGATGCGTCAGACTTTGGAGAATTCAGGAAAATTTGAACTGAATGATATTGGCACCATCATATTGAACGAAGACGGAAATTATACCTTCGAACCATGCGAGGCGGGCATTCTTACCCCTGAGTTGTATGGTTTGGGTGGCTTAAACATGCTCCCACTCGCGCAGATTTCTGCAGATGAGGTTCAGAAGACAGAAGATTCTGCTGCTTCAATCATTGAAATGCCAGCAAAGACAGTAGAAAACAATCGTACAGAAAGCGAAGTCAAAAATCAGGATAGTAACCAGAAGATGGAGAGTGGACTCTCTGTCAACAATTCTGTGTTCGTTAACGAAGAAGAAGAAGAATCAAATGCCGAATTCATCAGCATCAAGAAGAGCTGGTTGCGCAATATTGCAGCAGCCTGCATCGCTCTCATTGCATTCTTCACCTACTCTTCTCCATTGGGAACCCCAACCGTTCAGAAGAGCCAAATTGACACAGGTATGTTGAACCGCATCATGCCTAAGGAGATCAATAAAGTTGCTCAACCTCAAGAACTGGTTCTTAGTACAGAATCACAGGCAGAAGAGAGCATTCCTGCCAAGTCTGTCAACATGGCTCAGGACAACGAATTGCAAACAGCTTCTTCTTACTACAGCATCGTTTTGGCAAGTCGTGTTACCAAGCGCAATGCAGCCTGCTATGCTGAACTCCTCCAGAACAAAGGATTCAAGGAAGCTAGGGTGTTGATTACGGATAATAATGTGAAAGTTATATACGGAACATACTCTACCGAGGGCGAAGCTTATACTGCTCTCAACCGTTTACACAACTATGATGCTTTTACTGACGGCTGGATTACGAAAGTGAAAGAATAGTTGACAGTTAAGAGTTTATAGCTAGAACAAAGAGCAAGGAGTATCGGAAACTTCTACAACACATTATTATAATAAAGACAGAAAAGTAAGAAAAAGAATATGAAAAGAGTACGTTGTCCTAAATGCGATAATTTTATCACCTTCGATGAGACCAAGTATCAGGCAGGTCAGAGTCTCGTTTTCGTTTGTCCTAATTGCAATAAGCAGTTTGGCATCCGAATGGGAGTTTCCAAGCTCCGCGAAACTCGCAAGGAGGAAAAACTTGACGAGAATGCCAACGAGAAGGGATACGGTTCTATCGTTGTCATCGAGAACGTATTCGCTTACAAACAGGTCATCCCGCTGCAGTTAGGCGACAACATCATCGGCCGCTACATGAAGAACAGCGGAATCAACTGCCCTATCGAAACCGTAGACCCAAGCGTTGACATGAACCATTGCGTAATCAACGTTAGCCGCGACAAGAAAGGCAAATTGAAATATGTACTCCGTGATGGACCAAGTTATACAGGAACTTTCGTTGACAATGAGATTCTGGGCGACAGAGAACGCCGCGTTATCGAAGACGGAACCCTGTTCACCATCGGAGCAACTTCTATCATTCTCCGCACAGCAGACAGTGAAGAAGAAAACTAAGAAGTTTCGATTATCAAAATAAACACTTCAAAAGGAGCAATTAGATGTTGGTTTACATCCAATTGCTCCTTTTTCACTTAACGAAAACGTAAAATCCCGCCATATTTCTAACTTTCTGAAAGAAATCTACTATATTTCGTAATCTTTTTGCTTTTATTTTCTTTAAATTAAAAGAAAATGTGTACCTTTGCATCGGAATATAAGAAATAGAAATGAATTACGTTAGGTTATGGATGTAGCAATCGTAAAATATAATGCCGGAAATATCTATTCCGTAGTCAACGCCATGAAGCGTTTAGGCATCGAACCTGTACTTACAGATGATGCAGAAATGCTCCAAAAGGCAGACCGCGTTCTCTTCCCAGGACAAGGCCAGGCAAGAGAAGCAATGGAATATCTGAAGGCTCATCAGCTTGATCAAGTAATCAAGAACTTGAAGCAACCCGTCCTGGGCATTTGTGTAGGACAGCAACTCTTGTGCCGCCATTCGGAAGAAGGTGATGTAGATTGCATCGGAATCTTTGATGTAGATGTAAAGCGATTCCAGCCTCAGAAACACGAAGACAAGGTGCCTGCTATGGGCTGGAATGAAATCTATGATTTGAAGACTGACCTTTATAAGGGGTTCGGAAACAGAATAGATTCTGACTCAGATAAGTCTACCGCTGATGCGCTGCTTCATCCCTACTCCTATTTCGTTCATAGTTATTATGTGCCACTCTGCGAGGAGACCATTGCCAAGGCAGAATACATTCTTCCTTATAGCGCATCGCTCCACAAAGACAATTTCTATACCTGCCAGTTCCATCCGGAAAAGAGCGGAAAAGTGGGAGAACAGATTTTAAAGAACTTTTTAGAGATAAAATAAAAGAGGAAATACTAATATGATAGAATTAATTCCAGCTATCGACTTGATAAATGGCCAGTGTGTTCGTCTTACAAAAGGCGATTACGACCAGAAGAAGGTTTACAATGACAATCCTGCCGAGGTTGCAAAACAGTTTGAGCAGATGGGCTTCAAGCGCCTTCATGTAGTAGACCTCGATGGAGCCAAGTCAAAGCACATCGTAAATGATGCGGTGTTGAAGGCCATTACCACAGAAACCTCTCTCGTGGTAGATTTCGGTGGCGGAATCAAGACCGAAGAAGATATTGAGAAAGCTTTTGCTGCGGGAGCAAGCATGGTTACAGTGGGCAGCATTGCCGTCACCAATCCTGAACTCTTCATGCAATGGCTAGACAAGTATGGAGCCGACCGCCTGATTCTGGGAGCCGACGTAAGAAACGGAAAGATTTCTATCAACGGATGGAAAGAAGATTCTTCTGAAGATCTCCTTCCTTTCCTGAAAAAGTACATCGATAAAGGAGTACGCTATGTTCTCTGCACAGAAATCAGCAAAGACGGAACGCTGCAGGGACCTGCCATAGAACTCTACAAAGAAGTAATGGCTGCCTATCCTCAACTGCATCTTATCGCCTCAGGCGGAGTGAGTTGCAACGAAGACATCGAAGCATTGGAAACTGCAGGAATTCCTGCCGTAGTATTTGGAAAAGCTTTCTACGAAGGGAAAATCGATGTTAAGAAACTAGTTAATAGTTAAATAGTTGACAGTCAAAAAGTTTATAGTTAGGAGTTAAGTAATCATAAAGTTCAAAGTTCAATGGTCAAAGTTCAAAGTAACAAAGGATTAGCTAAACGAATCGTTCCTTGTCTTGATGTAAAGAACGGCGAGACGGTAAAGGGAACCAATTTCGTAAACCTTCGCAGCGCTGGTGACCCGGTAGAACTGGGAAAAGCTTATAGCGATGCTGGAGCCGATGAGCTCGTATTCCTCGATATTACAGCGAGTTTCGAAGAGCGCAAAACCTTTACGGATATGGTAACCCGTGTGGCTGCCGAAATCAATATCCCATTTACTGTGGGAGGTGGAATCAATGAACTCAAAGATGTTGACCGCCTGCTCAACGCAGGAGCTGACAAGGTTAGCATCAACAGTGCTGCCATCCGACATCCGGAGCTCATCGATGAAATTGCCAACCATTATGGCTCACAGGTTTGCGTATGCGCCATTGATGCACGTCTCGATTCTGACGGCTGGCACTGTTATGTAAAAGGCGGAAGAGAACGGGTGGAACTAGGATTGTTTGACTGGGCTAAGGAAGTGGCCGACCGGGGTGCCGGTGAAATTCTCTTTACCAGTATGGATCATGACGGTGTGAAACAGGGATTCGCAAACGAGGCCCTCGCCCGTCTAGCTGAAGAAGTAAGCATTCCTATCATCGCCTCAGGAGGTGCTGGAAAGATGGAGCATTTCCGCGATGCTTTCACCCAAGGCAAGGCAGATGCTGCCCTGGCAGCCAGCGTGTTCCACTTTGGCGAGATTGCCATTCCTGACCTCAAGAAATACCTGAGAGAAGAAGGAATCAACGTGAGAATATAGAACACGTAAGGATACTGAGACACGTGAATATAATAATGTAAGAAAATAAAAACAAGATAAAATGGAAATAGATTTCGAAAAATTAGGCGGACTGGTTCCTGCCATCATCCAAGACGCAGTTACAAAGAACGTCTTGATGCTTGGCTTCATGAATCAGGAAGCATACGATAAGACAATAGCAACCAAAAAGGTAACATTCTGGAGCCGTTCACGCAACTGCCTCTGGACAAAAGGTGAAACATCAGGTAACTTCCTGAATCTCGTTAGCATTCAGAACGACTGCGATAACGACACCTTGCTGGTTAAGGTTCACCCAGATGGTCCAACCTGCCACAAAGGTACAGACACCTGCTGGGCAGAAGAGAATACGCTCAACCCAATCCTCTTCCTCTCAGAGCTTCAGGACTTCATCAACAAGCGCCACGAAGAAATGCCAGAGGGAAGCTACACTACCAGCCTCTTCAAGAAAGGCGTTAACAAAATGGCACAAAAGGTTGGAGAAGAAGCTGTTGAAACCATTATCGAAGCCACAAACGGCAACAACGAGAAACTCGTTTACGAGAGTTCAGACCTTCTCTATCACCTCATCGTACTGCTCACAAGCAAAGGCTTGAGAATAGAAGATGTAGTGAAAGAACTTCAGATGCGTCACGACCCGGAATGGGATAAGAAACGTCGCGTTGCCAAGAGCAAGGGCGAAATGAAATAACAAACCAACATTAAGGAGAAAAAAATAGAAGATGTTAATAGATTATCAGAACGTCAGCATATATCAGGCCGACAAGTGCGTGCTCCAGAACATCAATTTTCATATTGACGAAGGAGAATTCGCCTACCTTATTGGAAAAGTCGGCTCTGGTAAAAGTTCGCTATTAAAGACACTTTATTGCGAACTAGACCTTGTAGAAGGCGAAACCGAGAAGGCTGAAATTCTCGGCAGAGACCTCAAAACTATCAGGCGAAAGGAGATTCCGGCTCTGCGTAAGGAATTGGGAATCATCTTTCAGGATTTCCAGCTGCTACACGACCGCACCGTTCGCAAGAACTTTGAATTCGTACTCAAGGCAACAGGCTGGAAAAACAAAAAAGACAGAGAAAAGCGTATCGAAGAGGTGCTCAACGAAGTAGGCATGATTGATAAAATCGACAAGATGCCTCATGAGCTCTCAGGTGGTGAGCAGCAGCGTGTAGCCATCGCCCGCGCCATTCTCAATAATCCTAAAATCATCATCGCCGATGAGCCTACAGGCAATCTCGACCCAGAGACTGCCAGCAACATAGTGAGTCTGCTGAAAGACATCACCAAACAAGGCACAGCTGTTGTGATGACAACCCATAACATCCCGATGCTCGACAAATTCCCAGGCATCGTTTACCGCTGTAAGGAAGGTGTGCTCTACGACGTAACCAACGAGTACAACCACATCGACCTCACAGAGGATGGAGAAGATAATTAAGTGAAATAATTAAATAAAATTACGACTATGAAGGTAATGAAATTCGGAGGTACTTCTGTAGGCTCACCAGAGCGCATGAAGGGAGTAGCCTCTTTGGTTACAGAATCAGGTGAACCAACTTTCATCGTATTGTCTGCGATGAGCGGTACAACAAACTCTCTCGTTGAGATCTCTGACTATCTTTACAAGAAGAACCCAGAGGGCGCCAACGAGGTAATCAACAACTTGGAGAAGAAATACATGCAGCATGTAGAAGAACTCTACTCTACCGAGGAGATGAAAAATACGACTCGTGAGTTCTTGCAGGGCGAATTCAACTATCTCCGCTCATTTACCAAAGACCTCTTCACTTCTTTCGAGGAGAAGAGCATCGTGGCTCAGGGCGAGATGATGAGCACCAACATGGTTGTAAACTACTTGAAGGAACAGGGCGTAAAGGCCGTATTGCTCAGCGCATTAGACTTTATGCGCACTGACAAGAACGCAGAACCGGATCCTCAGTACATCAAGGAGAAGTTGGCTGCTATCATGGAGCAGAACCAGGGCTATCAGATTTACATCACTCAGGGATTCATCTGCCGCAACGCATACGGCGAGGTTGACAATCTGCAGCGTGGCGGTAGCGACTACACCGCATCTCTTATCGGTGCAGCTCTCCCAGCTGACGAAATTCAGATCTGGACCGATATCGACGGAATGCACAACAACGACCCTCGTGTCGTAGAGCACACTGAAGCTGTCCGCCAGTTGAACTTCGAGGAGGCTGCTGAGTTAGCTTACTTCGGTGCCAAGATCCTCCACCCTACCTGTGTTCAGCCAGCTAAGTATGCAGGCATCCCTGTACGCTTGAAGAACACCATGGATCCTAAGGCCGACGGTACAATCATCGACAATGTCATCGTACGCGGAAAGATCAAGGCTGTTGCTGCCAAGGACAACATCACAGCCATCAAAATCAAGAGTAGCCGCATGTTGCTCGCTACAGGTTTCCTACGCAAGGTATTCGAAATCTTCGAGAGCTATCAGACTCCAATTGATATGATTGCCACTTCTGAGGTGGGTGTCAGCATGAGTATTGATAATGATTCTCATCTTAACGACATCGTAAACGAGCTGAAGAAATATGGTACAGTAACTGTAGATTCTGATATGTGCATCATCTGCGTTGTAGGTGATTTGGACTGGAGCAACGTTGGCTTCGAGACCATCGCTACCGATGCAATGAAGAACATTCCTGTACGCATGATTTCTTATGGTGGTTCTAACTACAACATCTCATTCCTCATCAGAGAGAAAGATAAGAAGCAGGCATTGCAGAACTTGAGCAACGTATTGTTCGAGAAGAAGTAATGCAAATGAAAACGAAGAGTGAAAAGTGAAGAATTCGTATGTAATGCTTCCTATCCACTCTTCGTTGGATATTCTGATTTACAATAAATTGGATATTCTGATTTAACTATAATAAGGTATTAATTTAAGATTTAGTGAAATGAAAGGTACATTTCCGATAGATAAGTTTCAGGAGATACAGACTCCGTTCTACTATTACGACACCAATGTGTTGCGCCAGACATTGAAAACCATCAATGAAGAGGCTGGCAAGCACGAGGGATTTGAAGTGCACTATGCCGTAAAGGCAAATGCCAACCCTAAGGTGCTCAATATCATCTGTCAGGCTGGTTTAGGAGCCGACTGTGTGAGCGGAGGAGAGATTCAGGCAGCCATCAAAGCCGGATTCCCAGCCAGCAAGATTGTTTACGCTGGTGTAGGCAAAAGCGATTGGGAAATCAACCTCGGATTGGAGAAAGGCATCTTCTGCTTCAATGTAGAAAGCATTCCGGAGTTGGAAATCATCAACGAGCTGGCTGAAAAACAGAATAAGATTGCGCAGGTTTGTTTCCGCATCAATCCGGATGTCGGCGCCCATACGCACGCTAACATCACAACAGGTCTGGCAGAAAACAAGTTCGGAATTGCCATGCGCGACATGGAAGCCGTAATCGAAGAGGCTGCCAAGATGAAGAACATCAAGTTCCTCGGACTGCACTTCCACATCGGAAGCCAGATTCTCGATATGGGTGATTTCGAGGCACTCTGCAACCGTATCAACGAACTTCAGAACCAACTTGAAGCGCATCACATCGTTGTGAAGAACATCAATGTGGGCGGCGGATTGGGCATTGACTATAATCATCCAAACCGACAGCCAATCCCTAATTTCAAGGATTATTTCGATACATACGCAAAGAAACTGAAGTTGCGCGATGGTCAGAAGCTTCACTTCGAGTTGGGTCGCGCTGTAGTGGGTCAGATGGGTTCTCTCATCACCAAGACACTCTACATCAAGCAGGGCACAGCCAAGCAGTTTGCCATTGTGGATGCAGGAATGACCGACCTCATCCGTCCAGCTCTTTATCAGGCTTACCATAAGATTGAGAACATCTCAAGCGATGAACCTGTAGAAACTTACGACGTAGTAGGTCCTATCTGCGAATCAAGCGATGTCTTCGGCAAGGCTGTCGACATCAACAAAGCCCATCGCGGCGACCTCATCGCCCTCCGCTCAGCCGGAGCCTATGGTGAGATCATGGCGAGCCAGTATAACTGTCGCCAGTTGCCAAAGGGGTATATTACAGAAGACTTTTAATATAGTTGAAAGTTAAAAGTTAAGAGTTTATAGGATTCTCCTTTCTCTAGCTTTCTATATTACGAGAAAAAGAATATGATGATCATTAGTACAACTACTATAATAGCAGGCGCAGTGGTGGTTTTATTGGCGGTTCTCGGATCGCTGATAAATCCATTTCTGCGCTCGTTGCGCTTTCAAAAGACAGAAACGGCAGAGAATCAACCTCCTGTCAGTATACTCATTACAGCACACGATAATCTTGCTGAATTGGAGAGGAATCTCCCTATGTTCCTGCGCCAGCAGTATGCTGCCGACTATCAGGTAATCGTAGTCTGCCAGAGTACAGATGGCGAGACACAGGATTTTCTGAAGCGAACAGCAGCCGAGAACCCTCATCTGTATTATACTTACATTCCTGAGAGTTCACGCTACATGAGCCGCAAGAAATTGCAGATTACACTGGGTGTGAAGGCAGCCAAACATGAATGGATTATTTTGACAGAACCTAATTGCCGCCCAAGCAACGACAAGTGGCTGCAAACCATGGTCCGTCAATGTCAGGACCCAAACCATCTGGTATTGGGATATGTAGCCCTTGATGAGGAAACCAAGAGCGTACGCCGTTTCGACAGCATCCGCAAGGCTTACTATGTTTTGCGCCGTGCCCAGCAGACCTATGGTTATCGCAGTCACATGCCAAACGTAGCGTTCCGCAAGAGCGACTTCATGAAGGAACAGGGCTATCAGGGCAACCTGGAATATGTTCGCGGCGAATACGATTTTCTTGTCAACAAGTATGCCCATTATGGCGAAACTGCTACAGAACTGGATTGCGATGCATGGCTCATCCGCGAAGCACCATCGAACAAGAGCTGGCACAATGCCCACCTCTATCTGCAGGCTTCACGCAAGAGTTTGGAAAGAGCCGGTTCCATGCGAACCCTCATGTTCTTTGACCATCTCATGCCACATCTCAGCCTGATAGCAACACTGGCCGTTGCAGCCTACTCTATCCTCATGAAGAATTGGATTCTTACAGGATGCGCAGGTTTCAGTTTCCTCCTGCTGTTCATCGTGAGAATGCTGATAGCCAACAAGGCCATCAGACACTTTGATGACGGAATAGCGATGTTCAAACTGCCATTCTTCGAATATGGAATTATCTGGAGAAATCTGGCTACCAAATTGCGCTATTGGCGGGCTGACAAAAACGATTTCACTTCTCATAAACTCTAAACAGGGTAAAAAGGAAGTAACAGTCTATCAGAATAATAACAGTTAAAAATAACCGACAGAACGATGAAAGTATATTTGTTCATTTCCAACCATAAGAAGTTGCTGAAGATGTATCTTCCATACATCGAAGCCTTGAATAAGCAGCTCGACATCACCAACAACCTGGTTGATGCCGACATTGTGTTGATTATAGGAGCATGGACATGGCAGGGAGCCCAGATAGCCAAGAAAGCAAAGCAGATGGACATTCCCTACATCGTTTGTCCACTAGGTGATATTTCTGAGAGAAACTGCAAGAACCCTTACTTGAAGCGTTCACTGCAACAGTCTATGTATCAGAAAGCCATGTACGCCAAAGCCAACCTCATAGTAGCTACTACCCCTATGGAGAAAAACTATCTGGAAAAGAAAGGTTGGAACAAGCGCATCGCCCTGATTCGCTATGCAGGCTACAGTCATCTTACCAATACTGAAGCCATGATGCAAAACTGGCAGGAGACGGATGAGGAGACGCTGGCAGTCTTCGAGCAGCAAAAGGCAGAAGCCATCGCTGCCCAAACCAAACAGGCAATCATCGCACAGATTATGCAGATAAAAAGCCGCATGCCGCATCAGAATATTCCGCAAAAATATCTTGACGATTTACACACTCTCCTCTATGCTGATGATTATGATGAGGATGCTATCAAGCAAGAACTGGCAGAGAAGAAACTCTCTTCCTATGCCGCCTCCGTTTTCCAGACCATGACAGATAAAACAGGACTCACAGAAGGCTTCATGCCGATTCCTGCCAAAAAGGGAAGAAAGAGTAAAGAGATTCTGAAATTTGTAAAATAAAAGAAATCTGAAGTTTGTGAAATAAGAAGAAATGAACTTAGATAGAATAGAACAGCAGGCTGGTCATCTGCCAGCTTACCAGATAGCCGACTCAGTCAATGAAGCATTGATGGAGTCGGCTAACCTTGTTATTACAGCTCCTCCTGGAGCCGGTAAATCTACCCTCCTCCCGCTCACCATTCTGCGGGGCATGAGTGATCAGGCATTGGAAGGCTTCATCCATGATCATCTTAAAAGTCAGGGTAAGATTCTGATGCTCGAACCGCGCCGCCTGGCTGCTCGCCAGATAGCCGAACGGATGGCGCAGATTCTGGGAGAACCCGTGGGAAAAACCATCGGCTATCGGGTAAGATTCGAAAGCAAGGTTTCGGATGATACACGAATCGAAGTCCTTACCGAGGGCATTCTCACCCGAATGCTGGTCAATGATGCTACACTCGAAGGCGTTTCGTGCCTCATCTTTGATGAGTTTCATGAGCGCAGCATCAATTCCGATCTGGCGTTAGCGCTGGCCCGGCAAACACAGGAAATCATCCGCCCCGACCTGAAGCTCATTATCATGTCAGCAACAATCGATGCTTCTATCATCTGCCAGGCACTTCAGGCTCCGCTTATCGAGAGTAAAGGCAGAATGTTTCCGATAGAAACCATTTATGCAGACCACGACATCGACAGATATCAGGTAGCACAGGAAATGGCAGCCACCATCTGTCAGGCTTTCAGAAACCAGAAAGGTGACATTCTTGCCTTTCTGCCGGGACAGGGAGAAATCATGAAATGCGAAGAACTGCTTCGTTCTGCCTTATCTTCAACGGAAATCTATCCACTCTACGGCAACCTCTCGCCTGAAAAGCAGCGACTCGCAATCGCTCCTTCCAAACCGGGTGAACGAAAAATCGTATTGGCCACTCCTATCGCCGAAACTTCTCTCACCATCGAAGGAGTAAGAATCGTTGTGGATTCCGGACTCTGCCGAAAACTGGTTTATGATGCCCGTACAGGCTTGAGCCATCTCGAAACCGTTCGTATCAGTCAGGACATGGCTACGCAACGAAGGGGGCGTGCGGGCAGAATAACATCAGGCGTATGTTACCGGCTTTGGACACAGACCTCGGAACATCTGATGCCAGAACAACGGCTGCCCGAAATACTGGATGCAGATCTCTCTTCGATGGTTCTCGACATTGCAGCTTTCGGCGAAAACAAACCGGAACTGCTGCCTTGGCTCACCCTTCCTCCCAAGGGCAACCTCGTATTGGCACAGCAACTTCTTATGTCGCTCAACGCCCTCACTCCTGATCATGATGCTCACGCTCTCAGTGGCAGCATCACCGCAGAAGGCAGCAGAATGGCTCAACTTCCTTGTCATCCGCGCATTGCCAAGATGATGATCAGCAGCGATTCTCCGGCGAGCCAAGCCCTTGCCTGCGACATTGCAGCTCTACTTGAAGAGAAAGATCCGATGGGTGAAAATGAGGATTCTGACATGACGCTCCGCCTTTCTATCCTCCGCTCCGCGCGCAGCAAGAAGAATCTGGGACGTTGGAACCGTATCGCTCAGATTGCACAGGAATACAGAAAGATGCTGCACATCAGAGAAGACAACGCGCCAATTGATGCAGAGGAAGTGGGCCATCTCATCGCTCTAGCCTACCCTGAGCGCATCGCCCATGCCACCGACCATGCGGGCAACTTCAAGATGTCGAATGGCAACACGATTTTCATCGACCCGTGCGACAGCATGGCTGCAAACGAATGGCTTGCCATCGCATCACTCAACCTATCTTCAACCTCATCATCCAATCCCGCACAGAGACGTAAAGGAAGAGTATTTTTCTCAGCCCCCGTCAACTGGAAGAACTTGCCGGCACAAACCTGCGAGAATATTTCATGGGACAGCAAAGCGCTGGCAGTAAAGATGCAGCAGGAAACACGGATAGGAGCGCTCGTCATAGGCCGCAAGCCGATACAGAATGCCAACCGAGAGACTGTTTCAGACATTATCTGCGAAGCTGCCAGAAAAGACGGACTCAGCATGTTCGATTGGAACGAATCGGTTCATCGTCTGCAACTGCGCGTGGCACAAGTAGCTGAGTGGCATCCGGAGTTGGAGATTCCTGACCTGTCTACGGAACATCTCCTGTCAACAGCCCGAGCGTGGCTCCCTTTCTATCTCGAAGAAGGTGGTAAGATGAAGACTTCTGTTACAGAGCTGAAGAAACTCAACCTGTGCGAAATCTTATGGAACATCCTTCCTTACGACCTTCAGCAGGAGATAGACCGCCTTGCTCCCACCCACATCCGTGTGCCATCGGGCAGCAACATCCGCATCGATTATCGCCTGGGAGCAGAAGCCCCGGTTCTGAGTGTGCGGCTTCAGGAGTGTTTCGGAATGACATCAACACCAACTGTCGATGCTGGCAGACAGCCCCTTCTGCTTGAGTTGTTATCTCCCGGTTTCAAGCCCGTTCAGCTTACTCAGGATCTCGCAAGTTTTTGGCAAGGCACTTATTTCGAAGTCCGCAAGGAACTGAAGCGCCGATACCCTAAGCATTTCTGGCCGGAGAATCCGTTAGAGAGTCAGGCCGTGAGAGGTGTCAAACGATGGTGATCCAGATGCTCTCGCCTCGGTCTCTCGCCGCCGTGATGGCATTGACGAGGCGATGCAGCCAGATGCGGGAGTTTACCACCATGCCTCGGAGTTTGTTTTCGCCCGGCAGGATGCAGCCCTGCGTATCATCGGGGTAGTTGCCGGCATGGATGCGGATGCCATCAAAGCCAGGAACGCCCTGCAGCAGGGGCAGCCACTGCTTGAATCTCGGTGACTTGGTGATGAGCAGCGGATAGGTGCCCTCGGGTATGGCAGTCTTGCCCTTCATCTTCTGCGCCTTCTTCTCCGACACTCGCCCCAGGCGCACATTCTCCTCTTGGGGCAACAGGGTGATGCCCAGCAGGTTGCGCCACGTTGGCTCCAGGGTATCGCAGAAGTAGTGCTCCCCGTCCAGCTTGCCCACATCTACCACATGGCAGAAGCTGCGCTTCTGGTCCTTATTGAGCGTATAGTTCACCTTGCGCTCCACCTCCTCGTCCTTCAGGATATACATACGCCCTATGGTGTAAGTATTCTGCTTAGCTATTCTTTTGAGTACGATTTCCATAATTGTTTCTATTTAGATTCTTTTTTGAGAAAACATAGCTTGCGATAAAGTTCGCCAGCCTCCACTTTCACGATATACTTTCTGAACACCCAGGTGGCTATCATCCGTCGGGTGCCCTTGGTATCCAGCCCCAAGTCGCTTCTCAACTGCTCAGCCTGCTGATAAGAGAACTCATTTGGCAGAAGTTGCAGCATATTGGAAGGCCCTCTTTTGCTCGACTTCACTCCCTCCTGCTCCGACTTCACGATAGCATCTCGGAAGAATCTCATCTTGCAGTACAGGTCATACTGCTCGCTCCAGCGCACAAACTCCTCTATCTCGGATTCCCATTGGCAACCATTCGCCACATAGAGCACGCAAGCCTTCAGATAGGCAATGACATTGGCTCTGAACGAGAGGTTCTCGTAAACCCTGTCTTGGCTCATACGGGCAAAGTCGGCATTCTCCTCTTTCAGTTTCTGTGCCAGGGCGAAAGCCTCAGGGCAATTGATAGTACCAGAAGCCATGTTAAGATGCTCGATATAGGGTTTTAAGTTCTCTCTGAATGTGTCATCGTATGTGCCATAGACAGGCATCTCGGCTCCTATCTCACGCTCTGGGATAGTACAGAAGTTGATTCTGGAGATAGGACCATCGGTCAATACCTTGGAGAAATATCGGATACCCTTGTTGATGGTGGTCGAGGCATTCCAGTTAAATCGGATGGTTACCCGCTCCGTAACACTCTGCGTGCCCACTCGGGTTTGTCCATATTGATTACCAGGGTCGAAGGCGAGGCACATGATACGAAACTGCTGGTTGCCAATGCCCCTTAGGTTATCAAACTGGTCTATCTCGTTGAGAGCAGTATAGAGGAAATGCTCCTGCGCCTCGGCGGTACGCATCACGAAGGCAGGGTTGGTCATATCGGCGTCAATCTCCTGGATCACGAGGTTTTCAGGTCGCTTACGCTTATCCTTGTTAGCACCTTTTCTTGTCACCTCATCCTTCCACTCCTTCTCTCGTTTCAGGTTATCTTTGTCTCGTTTTCTGATGTCTTCCATAATCAGGTTGATAGGCATCTGCACGCAGTTCTTTCCTGCGCCCGTACCAGCTAAGAGACAACACATTAGCGTAGCCTCATGCTCCACATTGTCGATGTAATTAAAATAGGTGCGGCAGAGGTGGGTGGCTAGCGGAGGAAAGATGGCATGGGCTACGGCAGGCTTATAGACATCCGGTGTCTGAGACACGAGGAGCTCCACGAGCTTAGGCAGCTTCTTCGGCATCTCGGGCGGAGCGGGGTAATCATCTTCGGAACTTTGAACATTGAGGTTTGAACTTTGAACTGTTTGATTACCTGCACTTGCGCCTTGAATTCTTAATTCTTCATTATTAATTCTTAATTGATTAGCCTGAGTCTCCGCCTGCGCATTGATGCGGATCACATCTCTAGAGAATGGCTTCGAACTGTCTCCATATTTCTCATAGAAGTCATGGATCAGCTGCTGGCAGTCACGCTCTTGGGCGAAGCTAGGCATCTTCACTGCCACCACTCTTCTCAGCTCCTCTTCACTCATCACCCTGCTCGCTCCTGCGCTCATGATGGCTAGCAATGAGGAGTGGCGAGAGCCCTCGGTATCGATATTCACATTCTTCAGTCCTGCCGACTCCGTGAAGAGGTCAAAGGCTATCAGGCTCTTCTCGCTGGCGGTACCAGAGGTTGGTAATCCGTCAGGAATATTTTGTTGAGTGTTGAATGTTGAGTGTTGAATGTTGAATGGTTGGGGTTGAGTGCCCTGTTGCCGTCTTCCGTCAATGGTGAGACCACGCTTCAGATAAGCCTCTCTGCGAGCCTTCAGCTCATCGGCAGGAAGCACGGCATACCAGTCCTTGGAGCGATAGATCTCCGAGTCCTGATCCGTGATAAAGAGGATTCTCTCTGGGGTGAAGCAACTCTCATCGCAGGGCACGCCAAGTGCCTCACAATACGCTCTCTGCGTCTCCTCGATAGTCATACCTATCGGCATTCGTATGTCGATGTGGAGCTTCTTACGAGCCGAGTATTCCAGATGCAGTAGCATTCCCTTCCAGATGGAGTCGCTGCAATTCAGCTGCCTTGCCATTTCGATGGCGATACCCACCAGCTCCTTATCATCGATGTCGATGGTGGTCTGGAAGAGAAAGCTCGTAGGGTCAGCATCCTTCTGCGAGCGATGATTCTTGAGGAATCGGCTGTAGTGGCCGCAGCGGAAGGGCATCAGCCCCTTCAGTTTGTCATTGCCCCCACGTATCTGCTCCACCATATCGTGGAGCCAAGGCTGAGCTATCAGCTTGTCATATTCAGCCAGGGGCAGGCAGCTAGCGCTGCCCTTATTGCCCCCACGCTGAGGATTCATTGCTATAAAGTGGTTCATGCTTAATTATACATTATTAATTATACATTATCTATTACTCCTTATAGTCCTCCCACTCCACATTTTCCTTGAAGGGCTTGATAGCCTTCACCATCTCCTGGTGCTCACCCTTGAGGCAGCGCAGAATCTCCGCCTTGCTCATGTCCTTGGAGAAGGCATAGTTCACCTGCACGGTTCGCTTGCTAGTGCGCACCACCCCGTGCTTGGTCTTGAGAATCTCCGTGAAGGGCTTCTCTCGCTTGCCCTGCACATAAGGCTTGAAGTCCACCCAGTCGCCTCGCCCATTCTCGCCACCCGAGAATATCATCCTGCCCCTGATCACCTGCGGCTTGTCACTGATTACCTCCGTCTCGTTCCATGGCGCCTTGCGCACTGATACGTTACCATTCTCCTCGGTGATCACTGCACCGTCCACCTTTACTGCATTGAGCAGCTTCTTGCTAGTTGCTTTCTTCATAACTTTGTAAATGTATTAAAAGATTGAGAACCCGCAATACGCAAAGTCCCCGCAACCAGACGCGCTGTGCATCTGATTACGGGGGCAAAGGTACTAAGAAGTAAAATGTTATCTTTATAACAGTTATATAATATTATACGATTATATAAGCTATAAGTATCTGAATATCAAGAGATATATTCCAATAAAATTCTTCGAATATTTTTTGCCTCATTACACCAGGCATTATAATTACTAAACTGTGATATGTTATTGCTCACCGATGCTTTAGCCACACCTTCGATATGCGAAGCATTCAAGAATAGGGCTTGAAAAGGTTTCCACACGATAGTATTGTTAGCAGGGTGCTTCACTCCCAGAATATCGGATACGATATACACCATATATCCATACTCAGCCTGCGTACGATCCCATACATACCAAGAGCCCTCAGTATGAATATACTTATGTTCTGCCAGTGTTTTCCATATCAGGGCAGCCTTCTCAGTCTTGAGTCTGGGGTCCACCTTGATTTCCTGGTCTACTTTAAGATTTTGGGTACCAGCAGCTGTATTCTGCAAAAAATCACTCACCTGCGCATTGCTACCAATGACTACAGAGCAATTCAGTATGGTTACTCCACCAGTCAGAATTGCCTGGGCAAAAATTTCTTCTAACGACATTTTCCTTTTCTTGTTAGAATGTTAATGATAAAGAACAAGTCACGTTTACCTATCATTGGGGAAAGGACTTCTAGCAAACGGTGTCCGCACACAACCTTGTTGCATATGGTAGACTTTAAGGCAAATGATCTTCGCCCAATCGGATATGAACTTTCATTTTTACGAGATAATTTATTAATTAATAGCATATTAGGTTGCGCTACCCTGGCAAACTCTCATTCTTCACCACTTGGCGCAAGTCTTTCTTCTTATATAAATCCTCCACTAAGCTAGCCATCATGCCATATATCTTCTCATAACGCTCTTTCAGTTTGTTGATTTCATTCATTTCATCCTTCTTTTTTTGCTCCTTGTCTCTCCCCCATCTTACCTTACTTTCTCTGGCAGCCTCTTCTTTCATCAGGTAATAGCCTATGACATAACAAAACTTTCGGATGCTCTCAAAGGTAACAGATGTTTTCTTCTTTCTCAGCGCAGCGATAGTTTTAGGGTCTACACCAAACTCCATATGAATCTCCTTGGGGGTCATCATATCCTCATTCATCATCAAATCGAGCAGTGTTCCCACCTCCTCAATCATATTTTCTCTCATGATTCTATCAGCATAAGAGTTAATGTAACTTCTACCTTTAGTCATTGCTTATTCCAATTTTTTGCCTCAAAATTAGCTTTCTTATTTGGAATAAACAAGCGATATAGGATTCCTTAAATCCCAAAAAGAGTGCTATTTTTTTACTATCTCACAGAAAATTAAGTAAAAATCTAGCAAAAGTGTGCATTTTCATAGTAAAGGAACTGGCAGCCCGGAAGCTACCAGTTCCTTCTACTTTTTGGAAAATTTACGGTAGATGTGCACAGCACATTGTCGTTAATCCTTTATAAAATTCCTTATCATAGGTTACTGCTGGTGCACCTCTTTATTTACCACTTAATACCAGGAAAACGCATCACTGAAGGGAATAAATCGTTAAAAAGGGGGCCTACTTGCTAGGAAGTAGACACTTTTTTATAGGAATGCAACACTTTTTTGAAAAAAAACACTATCTTTGCACCATAGAAAATATGATAGAGACTTTCATGAAAGAGGAACAGGCTATTTTTATAGTGGCATTGTTTCTTCTGTTGTTCGCCATAGTCATGAGCTATGCCATGGTAGTCAAGACTACAGGATATTATTAATTCAAAAACAAAAAATATGAAAAAGAATTTTGTAAAATCGAGATGGCTTTTCACGATGCTCTTGTTCGTGACAACCATGATTATGCCATCCATGATGTTGGCGGAAGAAAGTATTACTCCAACCAGACCGAAAGGTGATGGCGCAGAAAACCCATATCAAATTAGTAATGCTGCCGAACTTTATTGGTTTGCAGGTCTGGTGAATGGTACGCTTCCAGGCGGGGAAAAGAATGCATCTGCCAATGCAATCCTCACGAAAAACATTATCGTGAACGAGTACGTTCTTGACGCAAATAAAAATCTGGTAAGCGAAAGCGACTTTATAGAATGGACACCTGTAGGTAATAATATTTATGCATATACTGGAACCTTTGATGGCAAGGGATACACCGTCAGCGGATTGTATTTCAATAATCCTAACTCCTCTTTAGTTGGCTTGTTTGGCTTCATAGGAGCCAACGGCAAGATTTCCAACGTAGGAGTTTTGGATTCATATTTTCAGTTCGGTGAGTATGGGGCAGGTGTATGCGGAATTAATAATGGCGAACTCCAAAACTGTTCTAACAGCAGCACTGTAATTGGCAACATGGAACAAGGAATAGGCGGCGTGTGCGGAGAAAATGACTACGGCGGAATAATAGAAAACTGCTTTAATGAAGGCACTGTCAGAGCGACAACTGAAGAAGGCACCTTCGTCTTTGGCGGCGTCGGCGGCGTATGCGGAATTAACGAGATGAGCACAATCAAAAGCTGCTATAACACAGCTTCTGTAAGCGGAAAATATGCTGTTGGCGGAGTGTGCGGAATTAGCTCTAGAGGCACAACAACAAATTGCTATTACCTTAGTAACACAGCCATAGGCGGTATAGGAGGACAGGATGTGAATGGCTCGGCAGAGAAAAAGTCCATAGAGCAGTTTAAGAGCGGCGAAGTGGCTTATTTGCTTGCCGAAGGCAAAGTATTAGGCAAGCAGGTATGGGGACAGCATTTAGGCATAGACCAATCTCCCGTTCCCGGCTCTGACTATAAAGTAATCAAGGCAGCACAGGGCGACAACGATACATATTGGGCAACATTCAGCAATCTGAAAAACGATGTAACCCTTTATGTTCCATTTGACAGAACGCTTAAGGTCTACAACGCAACGGTAAGCGGTGGCAAGCTGACATTGGCACAACGCAACGACAACCAAGTGGCAAAGGAAGAGGGTGTGCTACTGAAGACTGACGGAGAGTATGTCAATGCAAAGGCAAACGAGACAAATGAGTTGGCAAAAGCTTCCTCTTATGAGAACCACCTTGTGGCTACACCAGCTGAAGCTAAGACTGTAACAGCAGAAACTGGTTATATACTCTATCGTCTCACATATAATGATGCTACAAATAAAAAAGGTCTCGGTTTCTACCTCGGTGTAGACGAAGCTAACAATAGCTACCACGGAGAAAGTCTCAAGGCGATTCCAGGAAAGGCTTATCTGAAAGTATCTGTAAATGAAGCAAACGACCCATCATCGGCAGCACTCACTCGCAGCTTTGTATTCGGTGGCGGCAGCGAGACAACAGGCATAGATGAAATCACCATTATGGGTACTGACGTGCAGCGTCATGGCACTATTGAAGGAATCTTCGACCTCCAAGGTAGAAAGATAGTCAATCCGACAAAGGGCATATACATCAAGAATAACAAGAAAGTAATAATCAAATAAAATAGCACAATATGAAGAAAGAATATATAAAACCAGAAATGCAGATGCATGAGATAAAAGCCCAACAGTTGCTGGCAGGGTCTGAAGGTCCTGGTTTCTATCAGGGACAAATTCCAGAAGATGAAAATGATGATATGTATTAAAGTCCTAAGCTGACAGGAATACCAATTATCTGAAAATATAATTATCAACCCATACTTTGCGATTGTTCCAAGGGTCTATACACCTCGACAAAAGGGTGTATAGACCCTTTTCCTATTACATGATGTCTTCAGGTAGATGTATCTTAGCTTCTTCGTTATTACTGAAGTTTCGCATGTGGTTCAAGTACGGGCTGAAGGCCCAAAAGCTCCAGAAGCAGCACGCCCTGAACCAACGGTCACCGGCCGAAGGGAAAGGTAAAGGGCGTATGGGGCTTACTTGCGAAACTTGAATATTACGGTAATTACAATTTCAGTTATTACAGTTTTTTTCTGAGGGGGTATAAGGGTTGAAGGTAGTAACAATCTGTTACTACTAATATTTATGAGGGTGTGTCATAAGTCTGTGACGCACCCCTTTTTATTTTTTGCCTTTTC
>ERZ1023617.219-NODE-219-length-27114-cov-14.140138_pt1 | contig 27114 bp, 14 predicted proteins | sample MGYA00380328_ERZ1023617 | MGnify/ENA primary metagenome ERZ1023617 (study PRJEB33179, sample SAMN07448977) | human gut metagenome | biome: Human-gut; feature: Human associated habitat; material: Faeces | host: Homo sapiens | place: India: Bhopal | collected...
GCATGAAATAGTATGGGGTGGTGTTTTTTTGTCAAAAATGTCCATCAATGAGCCACAAATCAGAAACCAGGTATGTGAATGAGGGATAAACCCTCATTCACATACCTGGCTACCATATATCACCCCGAATGAGGTGAGGCTGGCGCGTGAAATATTTATCTTACTCAAATAATCAGACTTATTTTCCTAATCCTCTACCTCCGCCTCTGTTACCTTGGGGCGTGTTAACTGTTCCACGTTGTGAACGTCCGCTATTGCTATTATTCATACGATTATTGTTGCCACGGTTATTTGTGGGAGTTCCTACGCCACTTCCAAAGCCACGACCATTCTGTCCGCTATTACCAGTTTGGCGATAGTTGGTGTATTCATCGCGAAAGTTGTTGCCATTGTTGTTAGGGCGTGAGGGACGACCATTATTTGTGTTAGGACGATTGTTATTGTTGGGACGTCCGTTGTATTCTGGTCTTCCGTTGTATTCTGGCCAACCATTGTTAAAGTTGGGTCTTCCATTGTTGTGATTAGGTCGTTCGTTGTTAAAGTTGGGTCGACTATGGTGATTAGGACGTCCATTTAGGTTACCACCAAACCAATCGCGGTTGTGATAATGGTCGCGCATGCCCGATCCACGATGAGGTCGCATTGCAATGTAAGGACTTGGATCGTTATGGCTGCGACGTCGCCACATACCACCCCGATAAGTTACATAGACGTTGGGGCAGTCAAAGTAATAATAACCATAGCGATAGCGGTCGAACACGGGATAATACCAACGTGCCTGATACCAGCGCACAGGATGGTAGAAGTATGTTAGTGTGCGGTAAAGGTCATACTGCCAGTCAAAGAGAATGCAACGCAAGTCTGCATCGCGATAGGTCCAGTAGTAGCCGTTACAATCAGATGGGGTGCGCAGACTCATCAGATAGTCTAAGTTGATTTGGTATGCACGGTCGTATTGTTCGGACGTAAGGTTCAACTCATACGCCATTTTATCTGTAAGGAACCACGCTTGTTCTCGTGCATCTTCGTAGTTCATTGCCTTCACGCTAAAAGCCAAAAGGACTAATAGTAATGATAAGAGTATACGTTTCATAATAAATATCTTTTTTCTTGCTTGTTAATTGTTAAGTGAATCTTCAGTTTTTAAGCTGAGGGTGGGGTTGAAGGCTTCGATATTTTGCCTCACCTTTCGTTTGCAAATATCGATATATTTATTGAAATGGCACCAGACTTTCTGCTTCAAAGCACAGAAAACGTGTTTTTTAGCATTGTGATGGCATTTTAGTTATTGATTTGGTAACTAAACAATTTGAAAACTATCAAATGCAAAAACGTTTTTAATCATGCTGAAAAGAATGAATCTTTTTGATGTTTGCAGGTTTTAGAGAAAAATCTAACGAAAATTGCTGAATCTTGTTTTTTACTAAATAATAGCTGTTAACTTGTGGTTGCTATAAAACTTTTGATATTAAACATTATCTTTGCATTCAAAAAAGCACTACAAATTTTTTCTGATTGCTCTGAATGAGATTTTAGAGAGCATCTAAAAAACTAAATTGGGATAATGCACAAAATTGATAACAGAAGAATGAAGCTTGCATGGCTTTTGATGTGGGTGTATCTGCCTATGTTACTTGCCATTACCTTCCACCATCACGCAGAGGTGGAGGGCTCTTCTGCTACATTTTATTGTTATGATTGTGCGCATCACATTCACCACGATGGGCATTTAACAGCTGAACATGGATTTATGCACGATTGTGCACTTTGTCAGTTGCATGATTTACCCTATGTGGTGCCTTCTATTATTCATGTAGCAGCATTTGTTGTTATGTGTATAGTCGCATTCGTTTTGTCTTGTCCTTTTGTCAAGACTCGTAAATGCGACGTTCATTCTACTCGTGCTCCACCCGCATTTTTATCTTTATAGTATTTGATGATTAATCAAAAAAGGATCGTCTTATTTTTTTAGTAGGTTCAATCGATTGATTATCAATGTTTATGATGGGAAATAAGCAGCTAACATTTGTTACGCTTCTTTTTTCATCAATTATGGTCATGCGTTTACAAAAAGCGCAAAAGTTCATCATTTCTAAAAGGTTACTTCGCTTTTTTAGCCGCAGCTTGGTAGGCGTAGAGTTATTGGTTTGCCATCTCGTTGAAGAAAAAGCACGTTGAACCTTGATATGATTCAAACACATAAACAAATTATAAAGAAAAAATGAATTCAAAGCATATTCAGTTGATGTTCCTTTGGGGAGCATTGACACTTCCCTATACAGCCCATGCAACCCAAGTTCGAGGCGAAAAGCATTTACTAAACGATTCAGAGGTAGATTCTATCGCCCCAAACACAGATGCCAATGTCTTTGGACATGTAAAGGATGCTCAAACGGGCGAGCATGTGCCCTTTGTGGTTATTAAGGTGAAGGGTACTACAATTGTCACTACAACCGATAATACAGGTCACTTCTTTTTAAAAAACTTGCCAGAGGGTACATTTGGTATAGAGGCAAGATATTTGGGATATTCCTCTCAAACGATAAATGTGACGATTAAAAAGAACAAATCTCAAGAAGTTAATTTTACGCTCAATCCCAGCGATACCGACATTGATGAAGTGGTAGTTTCTGCCAACCGTAACGAAACCAAGAGAAGTATGGCACCCAACTTGGTAAACGTAATAGGTAGTAAAGTCTTTGATATTACACAATCTACTTGCTTGGCAAAAGGGCTCAACTTTCAGCCAGGCGTTCGTACTGAAGATGACTGTCAGAATTGTGGATTTACGCAAGTTCGTATAAATGGTCTTGATGGTCATTACTCTCAGATATTGGTGAATTCTCGTCCAGTTTTCTCTTCATTGAATGGTGTGTATGGCTTGGAGCATATTCCTGCTAACATGATTGACCGCGTAGAGGTGGTTCGTGGAGGAGGTTCAGCCCTTTTTGGTGCATCAGCTATTGGTGGAACTATTAACATTATCACGAAGGAACCTCTGCATAATTCGGCATCTTTTGCGCATAATTTTATGTCGCAAGGTGGTACTAATTCGTTTGACAATGTTACAACTGGCAATGTGTCGCTTGTTACTAATGATAATAAGGCTGGCGTGTATGCTTATGGGCAAACTCGCACACGTCAAGGTTATGATTATGATGGTGATGGATATACAGAATTGCCAGAGTTGAACAATCAAACATTTGGTCTTAATTCTTTTCTCCGTTTGAATCCTTATTCTAAGTTAAGTCTACAATATCACGGAATCCATGAGTTCCGTCGTGGTGGTAACAAACTTAACCAAGCACCTCATGAGGCTAATATTGCAGAGCAGGTTGAACATAACATTCAAGGAGGTGGACTCACCTACGACTTTTATTCGCCTAACGAGAAAGATCGCTTGTCAGCCTATTTTTCATTTCAAACCACAGCACGCAAGAGTTATTATGGTGGAATAGGAGAGGGAACAGAAGAAGATAAGGAAACTGCTGAGAAGGCATATGGTACAACCCATAATTTTACTTATGTAGCAGGTACGCAGTATGTTCACTCATTTGATAAATTGCTTTTTATGCCGTCTGACTTAACTCTTGGTGGAGAATATAACTTTGATGGTTTGAAGGATTTTATTATCGGTTACGATCGACACTTTAAGCAAAATGTGTGTATTGGTAGCTTCTTCTTTCAAAACGAATGGAAAAATAAGCAGTGGAGTTTCCTCGTAGGTGGTAGATTAGACAAGCATAACTTGGTGGATCATATTATATTCAGTCCGCGAGCAAATCTCCGTTTTAATCCTACTGATAACGTGAATCTTCGCATAACTTATGCTGGTGGCTTTCGTGCTCCTCAAGCATTCGATGAGGATTTGCATGTGGGTGTAGTTGGTGGCGAACGACTGGTTACAACCTTAGCAAAAAACTTAAAGGAGGAACGCTCTAATAGTTTTAGTGTTTCAGCTGACTTGTACCACAGATTTGGCAATGTGCAGACAAACCTTTTGATTGAAGGTTTCTATACAGATTTGAATAATGTGTTCGCCCTTCGGCAGCTCAGTCAGCCTGATGCACAAGGTAATACCGTGCAAGAGCGTTACAATGCTTATGGTGCCAAAGTGCTTGGACTGAACATTGAGGGAAAGGCTACGTTTACACGTTGGTTCTCCCTTCAAGCAGGTGTTACCCTTCAGCAGAGTCATTACAATGAGGCGATAGCTTGGAATGACGAGGTGCCAGAACAGAAGTTCAAAAAGATGATGCGTACTCCTAACATATATGGTTATTTCACGGCAAGTTTTACTCCTATTAAACGTCTCACAGCTTCAGTTACAGGAAACTACACCGGAAGTATGCTTGTTGGTCATGCTGCAGGTTCGGGTGTAGACGAACCTGTGGCTGTGAATACCCCCAATTTTATGGAGGTTAATATGAAGTTAGCGTACGACTTTCCCATTTATAAGTACATAAACCTTCAGGTTAATGGTGGTATTCAAAATATAACCAACGCTTATCAGAAGGATTTTGACAAAGGTTGGAATCGTGATTCAGGTTATATCTATGGTCCTTCTTTGCTGAGAAGCTACTTTGTAGGGGTAAAGGTTAGTTATTGATTATAAGTGTTCGCTCCGCAATGGATAGGGTATTCAAAATCAATAAATATTTATGACCGATTTAATAGTCATATCGTCCATCTCTTTCCCATTGGGAGTGATGTAATAAGCTAGCCAGGCATGAGAGGTAAGGGCTAATGCAGCTCTAAACTTTCATGCCTGGTTTCTGTATGCAATGTTCTTAAATACAGGAATCTTGGTGACACCCACTTTATCTCTCAAAATCTGTGCTAAGGTTTCGTTCTTACAGAAAATAAGAAGATTGTAAATGACTAAGTGACCGCTAATTCGCTGGTAATCAGAGAAATTAGCGGTCACTTGTCACTTTCCGTGCTATTGAAAAAAGGCGGTTCTAGAATGAAATACTTTTAGAACCGCCCATTTAATTTATTAACGTTTAATTATCAATTCTTTTTTGCCTCCAACTATATATACGCCATTGTTATACATTTGTGTGCGACGTCCAGATAGGTCGAAAATCATTTGTGGTGAATTTTGATTTTTATTGTTTTTATCTGTAACTGTCTGAATGCCGTCCGTTTTACCTTCAAATGGTAACAGAGGATATTGCACCAAGTTGAATGAGCGCAACGACAGACATTGTGACCCTTGCATATTTGCCAATAAACCTATACTTATGGTAGTAGGTTCAGAAACAATAAAGTGGATGCTGTTGGATGAGACTGCGCTCTTGCTATCCATAGCTTTATAAGCAAGCACACTATTTACTGAGGTGAATAGGTCGGCGGTGCAAGCTAAAGTGTCGCCCTTCATGGCAATTAAGTAGCAACCATTGGCTTCACCCTCATAATTGCCAAAATTAGCAGTAAATTCATATACACCGCGTGGCATGTCTATTGTTTGATACACTTTATAATCAGCGAGTTTTTGGGCAAAACCATCCCAACCTGTGGTAATGGTTAGATAATCAGATTTTTGAGTGTCAACATGAGCACCTGTTAGCACGTTCTTATCTTTTACTGCGTGTTCTGTTTTCCAACCCTTCAGTGTCATAAAACGATTAGGAGTTGAAGTGTTGACCATGTTTGCACTGTGGGTAAAGGGGGCTTCGTAGTTGGTAAAGTAAGCTTCAGTTACGTTCTCCTCTCTTTGCCCCTCAAAATTAAGTGCGAACACACCTGTCGAACTGCTCCAGGCATCACCGTCAGGACCAAAGCCACTACGCACGCCTGTATTTGCATTAGATGTTGCATCTTCTGCATTTCCACCGCTTTGGTTAAATGAGTAATACACTTTTAAACCTTCAGCCTCAGCCTCCTTGATTTCGGTAGAGTTCATTGGTGCTATGATATGTGTGCGCAGTTTCTTAATTGTTGTATTGCTAAGGAACAATCCATCCCAAATGCGCCATTCATCAATCATACCACACATAGGAGCATCTTCACAACCTAAAGCAAAAGATGTAAGCGTAGGCAATGCTTTACAATTAACTGTTCCAGTGCTGAATATAATGCCATCGCGCAGAAATACTACTCTGCCACTATTGTATGATACAGCATAGTGGTGCCACTCATTAGGGATAATGTAGCTTGCTGCAGATTGCGTATATTCGCCATTCATGTAAAAACGCATTTGTCCCGCAGGTTGTGTTTGCAGACAGAAGGTTTGCTTGTCTTGTCCGATGTGGTTACATGTGTTAGTAAGCGTAGTTGCTCGCATCCACCAATCAATGCTAAACTTACGTTGTCCCTCAGTGAAGGGAACTTTTTTCAACGTCAAACGAGCAGAGTTTGCAGGCATAAAGTTTAGTCCTGTTTTACTATCTGCATTGCATACAGTTAAGGCACGCTCACGAGTGATACTATTTGCACCTGCTTCATTGCTTGCTTGCAACGTAACATCGTATACGCCAGGTATAGTTGGAGTAAAGGCAATTTTACTGCCATCACCTCGCATTACGGTGGGGTATTTTGTCAACGTCCATATGCTTTGTGTGGGAGCATAAGCTGATATGTCTGTTAACTTTACGCTCTCTCCTTTTACTACCGTTGCAGGCTCTACATCGAACGCTGCTTTTGGTGCAGCTGTCTTAACCTCAATGGTTTGTTCGGATGTAGCTACATGTCCTTCAGCATCAGTTACTTTTAACAATACTCGGTAGGTACCACTCTTATCGTATGAGGTTGTGATGCAAGGCAATACCCCTTTACTTGTAGTGGCACCTAAAAGCGTCCATTCATAACTGTCGCCCTCTCGTTGTTGGCTTGCTACAAAACTCACCCTGTCGCCACATGAAATAATAGTTTGTGAACATCTAAACGAGGCATTCACTGCTGCAGCTGGCAACACCTGCAGTGTGGTGTCACTAATGGCTTCTTTGCCATTTACATCTATCGCAACTACCTTAATATGTTGCATACCTGGCTGTTTAAATGTGAATGTGGGCGATGCACCAACCACGTTTTCTTCGGCATCTGCACCTATTATTGTCCAATGCAGTGTGGCTATGTTTGTAGTTCCAATAGCATGTAACGTAGTGGGTTGTCCTGCCACAATGCCACTATCGGGCGCTGTGATTGCTACATGTGTTTGTGAGTCATAGTTTAAGCGTTGTGCAAGGTTTGTGTTTGTAGTATATCTACCATTGCTGAAAGTGGCGTGATTGCCGTTCGTGGTGTAGTCTTGTAAAACGGTTTCATTGTTAAGAGTAATTACATCACCTGGATAGTATGCTACGAGGACTTGAGGTAACAATCCGTTTGCAAAGCGCAATTTGTAATTTGCCTTTACCTCCTCAGCAGTGCGTGCACTGCGCCAAATGCGTATTTCATCGTAATAGGCATTTTGGTCGTTTTTGTTATCCTTGCAAGAGAAAACCAAATCGCCAAAACCACCCAAACCACTATACTCGTTAGAGGTGATAGTGCCTTTTTCCTCGCCATTAACATAGGCTGTCATTCGATTTCCATCGACCACTAAGGCTATGTGGCTCCATTGGTTTACTTTTAAGGCAGAAGCGATATTAAGACGTGCGTTCGTGTTCCATCCAGCTGTAAATGTTCCATCAGCATTTGCATGAAACATAAACGTACCCCAACCTGGACCTGCACATTGGTTCCAATCTGTTAATGACAAAGGTCGAATCCAAAACTCTATGGTAGCCTTGTCGTACTTTGAAGTGAAGATCTTTGGAAGCGTCATACCCGAATGCGTCATGTAAAGGCAGCGGTTGCTTGCATTAAGTTTTGCGGTTAAAACACTCACAACGTTTGATTCTAAAGTGTCATAAATAGCACTTACACCATAAGAGCCTTCAGCGTCCAGGGGCAATGTGAATGATGTGGCTGAGGCTGCAAGAGTGCCCAAAAGTTTATCTCCTTTCAAAACTTTATAGCCTGTTAGTGTGCGAGTGGTATTAGTAGGAGCGGTCCATACCAGTTTGCCATCAACTATTGCTACGTTTTGTGGAGCTTTTATGCCACGACCAGGTACTATGACGGAGAGTATGGTCTGCTTTCCTTTATTTTGTATTTTTACACCTCCTTGTTCAATAGCAAAAGGAACTTCGAGTCCTAAACTATCTTGAACATAATCTATGATAGAGGCATTATATACATGGCCTTCTCCTATAGCTGTGCCTTTTGTGTTAATGATGAAGAAATACTTCAGAGGTTCATTCTCATCAAAGTTTGCGCTGAGGTCTGTCAAGTCGTAACCAAACTCCATAGGTTCTGTATGTAACTTGCCATCAGCCCAACGTCCTAACATGGGGATTGGGGGAGCTGGAATGGTTTGACCATTGTTTCCATCGCCTGCGTATTTAAAGTGGTCGAAGGCTTGTGTAAGGTCGGGTTGTGTAGCTTTTAAATCCTTAGATATGCCTGCCATTAGGTATAACTCAGAACGGTGGCTATAGTCCATATTCAACTTGATAGTGCGCAGAGGTCGATAGTTTTTACGCACTTTGTAAATTTCAGGATACCACCAATTATTTGAGAAATTTCCGTTTTTATTAAAATTTGAGCCACCATAGGCATAAGGGCAATATACATAACCCTCGCTTGCCCATGCAGAGCCCCATGAATTTACAATAATCCATGCTCCTCGCTCATCAGCTGCTTTTTCGCCATATACGCCATTGCCATTGAGGTCAAATTCTATACGGTCATCATATCCCACGATGGTTAATGCATGGTCTACACCTGTGCCCCATTTGGCAACACAAGCTTTGCCCGATACACCTAACGCATCGTTCGTGGGCGTACTTGCTATGGTACCACATGTCATGGTGCCAGCAGCTACGCCAATACCTGCTAAACCTCCCGTAGGGAAATCTTGGTCGCCATTGTGGTTCCATAGCCAATTCTTTAAAGCTTCGCGTCCAGCTTCAGTACCTGTGCTCTCTGGGAAGTTTGCGGGTTTAAGCATGCGATTAAACATTGCTTCGTACCATTTGTTATAACCCGTCATCCATCCAAAGTCGTTTTGTGTTTCTTCTTGATTGCCAAACAGCTTTGAATAGGTGCGACCACCATAAGTTTCAGCTGAAGGAACCCCTACATGCTGCACAAACTCATCCTTGCCCGAATTACCATTGGTTAAGAGCCATACAAAGTGTGTGGGATATTGATTCTTTGCTACCGAAGCATTTGCTCTGCGCCATGCATCCATTTCGTAGGTGAACATGTATCCTATGCGCGAAGCAGAACCACATGATCCTCCGTCTTGATTAAATACTGGTGGAAAATATACACTTTCTGCGTTGTTTACATGGTCGGGGCGTTGAATAGCTCCAGCACGTGCAGAACTTCGTAGCGGACGCATTAGTGAATAGTCGGGATTGCGCTTTGTAGAGTAGTCGGGATACTTACTCCAATTTATGGTTTGTGCACACAATAGTGTGGGGATAATAGCACCAATTATGGCTAAAACTCCTTGCTTAATGTGTTTCATTTTTATTGATTGTATAAAAGATAAATGTTGGATTTTTGTGGATAGCATGATGTGCATTAGGGGTGGCACATTCTTAAACTGCTATTTTCTCTGTGAGGATGGTTTTTGCTTTTCCTCTTTATAGGGAAAAGGGCACATTCTCTCTGGTCGTGCGCTTTGATAGACAAGATAATAGCCTCGTAAATCATTGCGCACAACAAATCTGATAAAACAAGAGTATACAAAGAATTGATACTCTTTTTTCATCATAAGTTGTGATTACCAAAAATAAAAACGAATGGTTTTAAGAGAATATGAAATAATAACTTTATCCGTTGGGATATGGGTAGAAGGATGCAAGCAGAGAGTTGCGTGTATATAGCTATTCTCGGCTGACAAAAGATGCCATAAGACTTACGGATTTTAGCATTATTCAGTAAAAAAAACTCAACATACCACGGGCGGAGCACGTGTAGAAAACACATGGACGCGCAACTTCTTTATAAATGGACAATAAGTTGCGTAGACTATGTGTGTAGTGACACCAAATATGGTTAATAAAACTACATTTGGTGTAGTATAAATAAAATTTTGTAAGGCACAAAGAGCACAAAATTGCGCTTCATGATGACCTGTTAAATGTCCATCGTGATGAATGCCGTGAGTGCAATCGTAACAATAAACAGCGGTATGAGTTTCCACATCTTCATTGTGATGGTGGAAACTCACAGCTAATAATATGGGTAAATATACCAACATCAATAGCCAAGCATACCTTGTGCGTTTATGTACGAACTTTTGCATACCTTGTATGAAAGGATATCAGTTGAAATGAAAGGACCTGTTTTAGAAAAGCCAAACTTATGTTTTTTTGCTGCGAATGTCATTTCGAACAGATTCCTATAAATTCGGCAGCAAACTTAAATAAAAAAACATTTTTCTCAAAATGTACGCGTAAACTTTTTGTATTTATTAAGCTGTTGTGGTTTTATTAACATTCGATATTTCTTTCTAAGCATATGCTTGAAGGGGACAATGATTATAATGTAGATGTCTTAATTTATAGAGTATATGGACGTACAAATATGAATAAGTAGGTATTCAAAATTAGTTTGTATTGAATTGCTGTAAAGCTACAGAATCTTAAAGAATAAAACAGCTTTTCTGCCATTAGTTGTTGACAAATGTAAAGGATAAGTGGGGTGGGAGGTGATGTTTTAGTAAAAAACCTTGGCAGTATTAAAAAAAATAACGAATTTAGCACCTTTCATTTAAGGAGTGTTTCCTTCTGAAAGGAGGTGAAAGGCTTCTTAACTGATTAGAAGGAGGTGGAGAAAGGTTAGATGAAGTTTGAAGGATGAAGGTCTTGCAAAGCATTCATTTCTCTAAAATTCTATAGATTCTTGAAAAAAACTTCTTCTAACTTTTCAAAAACAAATCTCTTTCGTTTGCGAAATACAAATACGCATAAACTTTCACAAACTAAATTATTTTTCCGCGTTTGTAATATGGGTTTATGCTTCAACCGAAACTTTTATAAACAAACATAAAATGTCAGTAAATTATAATGCGAGCGAAGGCACTACGATGGCTTTTGCTAATACAGAGAATGCTGATGCTGAGAATCGTACTGACCGAGCCTATACATCGGTAAAAGGTAATAACAAACAGATGCGTAAGCTATCGGTGTGGATAGCACGACACTTGAGTCAAAAACAATTTATATTGGTTTTGGCACTGCTTGTGGGTATTGGATCTGCCATTGCTGCACAGATATTGAAATTGCTGATTCATGAAATTGAACATATCTTGATTTCGCAGTTCGACGTTACGCATGCCAACTGGCTTTTCTTGGTTTATCCAGTCGTAGGTATTTATCTTACAGCACTGTTTATTAAATATATGGTGCGCGATGATATTGGACATGGTGTAACCAAAATTCTTTATGCCCTTTCGCGTAGGCAAGGTAATATTCGCGGTCACAACTGTTGGTCGAGTGTAGTGGCTTCTGCTTTAACCATTGGTTTTGGTGGTTCGGTGGGTGCTGAGTCTCCAATCGTGCTAACAGGTTCAGCCATTGGTAGTAGATTGGGACAGTTGTTCCAATTAGACCACAAGACGATGATGTTGCTCATTGGTTGTGGTGCATCGGGTGCAGTGGCAGGTATTTTTAAGGCACCGATTGCGGGATTGATGTTTACGCTCGAGGTGCTGATGGTTGATTTAACCATGGCTTCGTTACTGCCTTTGTTGGTAAGTTGCCTCACAGCTACATGTATTACTTATGCGTGGACAGGGGTGAGCCCGATGTTTGAATTTCAACTGAACGACCCTTTTGTGGTAGATCGTGTGCCAACAGCGGTGATGTTGGGTGTGTTCTGTGGCTTTATTTCGCTTTATTTTACGCGTGTCATGAACTCGTTTGAGCAGGTGTTTGGCAGACTTAAAAACATGTATGCTAAGTTAGCGTTGGGTGGCATTGTGTTGGCAGTGCTTATCTATTTCTTTCCACCGCTCTATGGTGAAGGTTACAGCACAATCTCGGTGTTGCTTAACGATGGAGTTGGCAGACAGGCAAACAGCGTGCTCAATAACTCCTTGTTTTATGGACATTCAGAGTATTTACTATTATATTTAGGGCTGATTATTTTGCTCAAGGTTTTTGCTACAACAGCTACCAATGGAGGTGGCGGTTGCGGTGGTACATTTGCTCCCAGTTTGTTCTTGGGTTGTATAGGTGGTTTCGTATTCTCAAGACTTTGGAATGAATATGGACTGTTGCATGTAAGTTTACCCGAAACGAACTATGCTCTGTTGGGTATGGCAGGTGTGATGAGTGGTGTGTTTCATGCTCCGTTAACGGGTGTGTTCCTCATTGCTGAATTAACGGGCGGCTACCAATTGTTTATACCTTTGATGATTGTTTCGGTAGCTTCGTATCTCACCATCAATGCCTTTGAGAAACATAGCATTTATGCCATGCGTTTGGCACGTAAAGGTGAATTGCTTACGCATCATAAAGACCGCTCAGTGTTGACGTTGATGTCGCTCGATGCAATTATTGACAAAGAACGTCCTTTGTTGCGCCCAGATATGTATTTAGGTCAAATCGTGCAGACTGTGTCTACAAGTAAGTCGTTACATTTTGCTGTAGTGGACTTGAAAGGTGGACTTATGGGCGTGATTAACGTGAACAAAATGCGTAAAATCATCTTTCGTAGTGAACTGTATAAGATGTATCGTGCCAAACAGTTGATGCGTCAGCCTGAGGTGGTGTTAAGAACAGACGATAGCATGCAGGTGGTAATGGACAAGTTTGCGCACTGTGATGCAGGAACATTACCAGTGCTGAATCCTGAAGGCGTATTCGTAGGCTTTGTGTCACGCTCTCGTCTCTATGCTTCTTACCGACAGGTTATGAAAGATTTCTCGGAGGAATAAGGTTTACCATTGAAGTCGTCTAAACTTATTTGACGAAGACGATTTTGTTATTTAAGAAAATCTCAACTTTAAGAAGGTATGAAATTATATGGTTTGTTAGGTTATCCTTTGGGACATAGTTTTTCGGCAAAGTATTTTGCTGAGAAGTTTGCGAAAGAGGGTATTGATGCTACATACAAGAATTTTGAGTTTGCAGAGGTTGCTGATGCTGTAGCGTATTTGTTGCAGCAAGATGACTTACAAGGGTTTAACGTGACAATCCCTCATAAACAAGCTATTATGCCTTATTTGAATGGTTTGTCGGCTGAGGCTGAGGCTATTGGGGCTGTAAATGTGGTGTGTGTTAAGCGTGATGCGGATGGCATGGTAAAACTTTTGGGTTGTAATTCAGACGTGGTGGGCTTTAGTAATTCTATTCAGCCGCTTTTGCGTCCCAAGCTTCATAGCAAGGCTTTAGTGTTAGGTACTGGTGGGGCATCGAAGGCGGTAATGTATGGGTTGCGTAAGTTGGGGGTAGAACCTATCTATGTGAGTCGTACACCGAAAGAGGGGCAACTGACATACAATGATTTGACGCCTGAAGTGATGCGCGATTATAAGGTGATTGTGAATTGCACGCCATTGGGTATGTATCCTAAGGTAGATGCTTGTCCTGACATTCCCTATCAGTATCTTACGCCCGACCATTTGCTTTACGACTTGGTTTATAATCCACTCGAAACGCTCTTTATGAAGCGTGGAGCTGCACAAGGAGCTGTGGTGAAGAATGGACTCGAAATGCTGCATCTGCAGGCTGAGGCTGCTTGGGTGGATTGGAATAGCTAAAGGATGGTTTAAAAAATTCTGATTGATTGTGCAAGCCGAATGCAATCAAACTTGCTTGATTGCATTCGGTTTGCACGATAATTAAGTCTGTCTTGACTAAACCCGAAACTTGAGTTTCTTATTTTTACTTAAGCAAAAAATGCTTATTTGCTTTGCTATGTGCTCACCTTGCACTATCTTTGCTACGCCATGATAGGCTGCGGCTCGACATAGCAAAGCAAAAAATGCTTATTTGCTTTGCTATGTGCTCACCTTGCACTATCTTTGCAGAAAATTTGTGCTTCATGTCGTTTTTGAAGTATAAAATAACCAAAAAGTGGTAACTCTATGGAACCTTTGAAACATGAGTGTGGTGTGGCAATGGTAAGATTGCTGAAGCCGCTCAGCTATTATGAGAAGAAATATGGCACGTGGATGTATGGCTTAAATAAGCTGTATTTGCTGATGGAAAAACAGCATAACCGCGGTCAGGAAGGAGCCGGCTTGGCTTGCGTAAAGATGCAAGCGGCTCCAGGTGAGGAGTTTATGTTCCGTGAGCGCGGCCTTGGCGGTGGCGCTATTCAAGACATTTTTGGTAACGTACATAAGGAATTAGCAAATTTTACTAGCGAACAATTACATGATGCGGACTTTTCAGCCCGTTGTGTGCCGTTCGCTGGCGAAATCTATATGGGCCACCTCCGGTATTCAACTACTGGCAAGAGTGGCCTTTCGTATGTTCATCCTTTTCTGAGACGTAGCAATTGGCGTGCTAAAAATCTCTGTATCTGTGCGAACTTTAACATGACGAACGTGATGGAAATCTTTAACGAGATTGCAGTGAAAGGTCAACATCCACGCATGGTATCAGATACATACATTTTGCTCGAACAGTTGGGACACCGACTCGACCGAGAAAGTGAACGATGCTATGAAGAAGCTAAATCTCTTGGACTGGAAAACACAGATATTACGCATTACATTGAAGACCACATCAATCTTTGCAACGTATTGCGTCAGTCGGCTCCTGTGTGGGATGGTGGCTATGTGCTTTGCGGTGTGACAGGGTCGGGTGAAATGTTCTCAATGCGTGACCCATGGGGCATTCGTCCTGCTTTTTACTATAAAGACGATGAAGTACTTGTAGTGGCATCAGAGCGTCCTGTTATTCAAACAACACTCGATGTTGAGGCAGAAGAGGTGCATGAATTGCTACCAGGTCAAGGCATCTTTATGAATAAGGATGGCGAAATGCGTACAGAACAAGTGCTCGAAGCTAAAAAATATGCTGCTTGTTCGTTTGAGCGTGTTTACTTTAGTCGTGGTTCTGACAAGGATATTTATCGCGAACGTAAGGAGTTGGGTCGTACGTTGGTTGAACCTATCTTAAATGCAGTAAATAACGAACTCGATAACACGGTGTTGGGTTATATTCCTAACACTGCCGAGGCTGCTTATTATGGTATGTTGCAAGGCTTTAATGAATATCTCAATCAACAGAAGGTGGAGGAGATTGAAAAATTGAACGGCAACATTACGCACGAAAAATTAGAAGCGATTCTCTCACGTCGCATCCGCTCGGAGAAGTTGGCGTGGAAAGATATAAAGATGCGTACCTTCATTGCTGAGGGTAATTCACGTAACGATTTGGCGGCGCATGTTTACGACATCACTTATGGTTCGGTGCGTCCTGGGGTAGATAACCTCGTGGTGATTGATGATAGCATTGTGCGCGGAACTACTTTGCGCGAGAGCATTATCCGTATTATGGATCGTTTGCATCCACGCCGCATTGTGGTGGTAAGTTCATCGCCGCAGGTAAGATATCCCGACTATTATGGCATTGACATGGCTAAGATGGAGGAATTTATTGCCTTCAGAGCAGCCATCGCATTGCACAAGGAACGCGGCTCTGAAAGCATTTTGGAGGATGTGTATAAACTTTGTAAGGCACAAGAAAATCTACCTAAAGAAGATGTGGTGAACTATGTGCGACAGATTTATAAACCTTTCACTGCCGAAGAAATTTCTAAAAAAATGGCCGAAATGTTGCGTCCCGAAGGTGTAACAACAGAGATTCATATTGTTTACCAAAGTTTGGATGGCTTGCACAAAGCTTGTCCACATTCGCCAGGCGATTGGTATTTCTCAGGTCATTATCCTACCCCTGGTGGAAATAAACGTGTGACCGAAGCGTTTATTCACTATTACGAAAGCAATTTTATAAAATAAATTCATGCTACCACAGTACACATAACAGTGTGCTGTGGTTACGTGAAAAATTTGATAATCTATACTCATCAACTCAATAATATGCGTAACGTAACACTTGTTCTTGACGACGGAACCAAATTCCATGGTAAGTCGTTTGGTTATGAAGCTCCTGTGGCGGGCGAAGTTGTTTTCAACACTGCCATGATGGGCTATCCCGAGAGTTTGACTGACCCCTCGTATGCAGGTCAGCTTATGACCCTCACTTATCCGCTTGTAGGTAACTATGGCGTACCTCCTTTTACTGTAGGCGAGGATGGCTTGGCTACTTATATGGAGAGCGATAAAATTTATGCTTCTGCTATCATTGTGAGCGACTACAGTGAACAATATAGTCACTGGAATGCTGTGGAAAGCCTGGGCGACTGGCTTAAGCGCGAAAAGGTTCCTGGCATTACAGGAATTGACACTCGCGAACTCACTAAGGTGCTGCGCGAACATGGTGTGATGATGGGTAAGATTCTCTTTGATGATGAGCCAGATAATGTTCCGACAGCTGAATATGAGGGCGTAAACTATGTAGCCAAGGTCTCTTGCAAAGAAATCATTCACTACAATGCAGGTAAGGGCTTGAAGAAAGTAGTACTTGTTGACTGCGGTGTGAAGAACAACATCATTCGTTGCTTAATCAACCGCGGTGTGGAGGTAATTCGTGTGCCTTGGAACTATGATTTCAATGATATGGAATTTGATGGCTTGTTCTTAGCGAATGGTCCTGGCGATCCCGACACTTGTGTGGAGGCTGTGAACAATATCAAGAAGTTCTTGGCAAATCCTAACGTGCGTCCTTGCATGGGTATCTGCATGGGTAACCAATTACTCTCGAAAGCTGCAGGCGCAACCATCTATAAACTGAAATATGGTCACCGTAGCCACAATCAGCCTGTTCGCATGGTGGGTACAAATCGTTGCTTCGTAACTTCACAAAACCATGGTTACGCAGTAGATAGTCGCACACTCTCGGCTGATTGGGAACCCTACTTCATCAATATGAACGATGGATCGAACGAGGGTGTTCGTCACAAAACGAATCCTTGGTTCTCGGCACAGTTCCACCCCGAAGCTTGTTCGGGTCCGGTTGATACGGAATTCCTGTTCGACGAATTTGTGAAATTGCTTAAGTAATCAAAGAGCCGAAAGGCATTCAATAAGACACTATCATGATGAATAACAATATTAAGAAAGTACTTCTCCTTGGTTCGGGCGCATTAAAAATTGGTGAGGCTGGCGAATTTGACTACTCTGGCTCACAGGCTTTGAAAGCGTTGAAGGAAGAAGGCATTGAAACTATATTGATCAATCCGAACATTGCTACAGTGCAAACTTCGGAGGGTGTGGCAGACCGCATCTACTTCTTGCCCGTTACGCCATATTTCGTAGAACGCGTTATTGAAAAGGAACGTCCCGATGGCATTATGCTGGCTTTCGGTGGTCAGACTGCTTTGAACTGTGGTGTGAAGCTCTTTGAAAACGGTGTGCTCGAAAAGTATAACTTGCAAGTACTTGGTACGCCCGTTCAAGCCATTATGGACACGGAAGACCGTGAACTCTTTGTGGAAAAACTGAACGAGATTAACGTTAAGACCATTAAGAGCGAGGCTTGCGAAAACATTGAACAGGCTCGTAAGGCTGCCGCCAACTTGGGTTATCCTGTAATTCTTCGTGCTGCTTATGCTTTGGGTGGTTTAGGCTCTGGCTTCTGCGACAATGAAGAAGAACTGAATAAGTTGGCTGAAAAGGCATTCTCTTTCTCACCGCAGGTGTTGGTTGAGAAGAGTTTGAAGGGTTGGAAAGAGGTTGAGTACGAAGTTGTGCGCGACCGCTTTGACAACTGTATCACTGTTTGTAACATGGAGAACTTTGACCCTCTGGGCATCCATACGGGTGAAAGTATCGTTATTGCTCCGTCGCAAACACTCTCGAATGCTGAATATCACAAACTGCGCGAACTCTCTATCCGCATTGTGCGTCACGTGGGCATTGTGGGTGAGTGTAATGTGCAGTATGCCTTCGACCCCAATAGCGAGGATTATCGTGTAATTGAGGTAAACGCTCGTCTGTCGCGTTCTTCAGCTTTGGCTTCAAAGGCTACGGGCTATCCCTTGGCTTTCGTTGCTGCTAAGTTGGGCTTGGGTTATGGTCTCTTCGATTTGAAGAACTCTGTAACTAAAACCACTTCAGCCTTCTTTGAACCAGCTTTGGACTATGTGGTATGTAAGATTCCACGTTGGGACTTGGGTAAATTCCATGGTGTAGACCGTGAATTGGGTTCTTCAATGAAGTCGGTAGGCGAGGTTATGGCGATTGGTCGCACCTTCGAGGAGGTTATTCAGAAGGGCTTGCGCATGATTGGTCAAGGCATGCACGGCTTTGTTGATAACAAAGAAATTAAGATTGCGGATGTTGATGCAGCTTTGAAGGAACCGACTGACAAGCGTATCTTTGTAATTGAAAAGGCTTTCAAGGCTGGATATACCATCGACCAAATTCATGACTTAACGAAGATTGACCGTTGGTTCTTACAGAAGCTTTATAAGATTCATCTAACAGACCAGGAGTTGCACGCTTGCACTTCAATCAATGTGCTTGGTGCAGACTTATTGCGCAAGGCAAAGGTGCAGGGCTTTACCGACTTCCAAATTGCACGTGCCGTTGGTATGGAGCAAGAGATGGACATCGAAAAGGCAATCCTTGCTGTACGTGCACGTCGTAAGCAAGCAGGCATCGTGCCTGTTGTGAAGCAGATTGATACGTTGGCTGCTGAATATCCTGCGCAGACTAACTATTTGTATCTTACTTATAGCGGTGTAGCTCACGACATTAACTTTGAAAACGACAAGCGTTCGGTTGTTGTGCTCGGTTCGGGTGCTTATCGCATTGGTTCATCGGTTGAATTTGACTGGTGTGGTGTGCAAGCTTTGAATACCATTCGTAGGGAGGGATACCGTTCGATTATGATTAACTATAATCCCGAAACGGTGTCAACTGACTATGATATGTGCGATCGTCTTTATTTTGACGAGCTTACTTTTGAGCGCGTAATGGATATTCTGGATCTTGAATGTCCTTATGGTGTAGTAGTCAGCACAGGTGGTCAGATTCCTAATAACTTGGCAATGCGCTTGGATGCTGAGAATATTCCTTTGCTCGGTACACAAGCTAAATATATTGACAACGCTGAGGACCGCGAAAAGTTCTCTGCAATGCTTAACCGCATTGGCGTAGACCAGCCTGAATGGAGCGCGTTGACTTCAATGGACGATATTCAGCAGTTTATTAAGGAGGTTGGCTTCCCCGTTTTGGTGCGTCCTTCTTATGTACTTTCGGGTGCTGCCATGAATGTTTGCTCTAACCAAGAGGAGTTGGAACGTTTCTTGAAGTTGGCCGCTAACGTATCAAAGAAACACCCCGTTGTGGTAAGCCGCTTTATGCAGCATGCCAAGGAGGTTGAAATGGATGCTGTGGCAAAGGATGGCGAAATTATTGCTTATGCCATTTCTGAGCATGTTGAATTTGCTGGTGTTCACTCTGGTGACGCTACCATTCAGTTCCCGCCACAGAAGTTGTATGTTGAAACAGCTCGTCGCATCAAGAAGATTTCTAAGCAAATTGCTAAGGAACTTCACATTTCGGGTCCGTTCAATATTCAATATTTGGCTAAGGAAAACGATATTAAGGTTATTGAATGTAACTTGCGTGCTTCGCGTTCGTTCCCCTTCGTTAGCAAGGTTTTGAAGATTAACTTAATTGAGTTGGCTACTCGCATCATGCTTGGTTTGCCCGTTGAAAAGCCTGCTAAGAGCTTGTTCGACTTAGACTATGTGGGTGTGAAGGCTTCGCAGTTCTCATTTAACCGCTTGCAGAAGGCAGACCCTGTATTAGGTGTTGACATGGCTTCGACTGGTGAGGTTGGTTGCTTGGGCGAGGATTCTCGTTCTGCATTACTCAAGTCAATGCTTTCAGTTGGTCAGCGCATTCCTGAAAAGAATATTCTCCTTTCAACGGGTGATGGTAAGCAAAAGGCTGAAATGTTAGTTACCAGCGTTATGCTTCGCAAGCATGGTTACAAACTCTTTGCAACACCAGGAACGAGCCGTTATCTCACCGAAAACGGTGTTGAAAATACAATGGTTCACTGGCCAAGTGAAGTAGGACAGCAGCCACAAGCTATCGACTTGTTGCGTAACAAGGAGATTGACTTGGTTGTGAATGTACCTAAGAATCTTTCAACTGGGGAATTGTCGAATGGTTACAAGATTCGTCGCGCTGCCATCGACTTGAATATTCCTTTGATTACGAATGCACGTTTGGCTTCTGCCTTTATCAATGCTTTCTGCACGCTGAAGTTAGATGACTTGGACATCAAGTGCTGGCAAGAATATTAAATCTCTAAGATAAGAAAGGTAAGAAATTTTGCCTTTCTGACATCTTAAAAGTAAATAAGTGTAAGGTTTTGAGCACCGATTTTAGAAGGTGCTGAGAACTTTACACTTATTTCTTTTATAGTTACTCTTTGTGGTTTTCGGCTTTATTACTAAATTTGTAATTGCAAAAGCATAATTTTAAAGCATAACGATTATGGAAGAAGTACGTTGGGGCTTCATCGGTTGTGGTGAAGTGACAGAAAGAAAAAGTGGTCCCGCATTTAATAAGATAGAAGGATCGACTGTAGTAGCCGTGATGAGCCGTCGTGCCGATAAGGCCAAGTCGTATGCCGAACGTCATGGTGTGAAACGATGGTACACAGATCCGCAGGAATTGATTAACGATCCTGAAGTGAATGCGGTGTATATTGCCACACCACCTTCTACGCATGCCACATTTGCTATTATGGCTATGAAGAGTGGAAAGGCTGTGTATGTTGAGAAACCAATGGCGTCGAATTATGAGGATTGTTGTCGCATCAATCGCATTGCTGAAAAAACGGGTGTACCTTGTTTTGTTGCTTACTATCGCCGTTACCTTCCTTATTTTATGAAGGTGAGAGAGTTGGTTGAAAATGGAGCTGTGGGCAAGGTGGTGAATGTGCAAATTCGTTTTGCTGTTCCGCCACGCGATTTGGATTATAACAAAACGAACCTGCCTTGGCGTGTGCAAGCTGACATTGCGGGAGGGGGTTATTTCTATGATTTAGCACCTCACCAAATTGACTTGTTGCAAGAGATGTTTGGTCCGATTCTTGAAGCTGAGGGTATGAAGGCGAATAGGGGAGGACTTTATCCCACTGAAGACTCGGTGAGTGCTTGCTTTAAGTTTAGTAATGGCTTGCCTGGTTCTGGGTCATGGTGCTTTGTGGCACATGAGTCGGCTAAGGAAGACCGCATTGACATTGTAGGCGACAAAGGTTCATTGTCGTTCTCGGTGTTTACTTACCAACCCATTGTTTTGCAAAATGAACAAGGACGTCAGGAATTTGAAGTTGCTAATCCACCTTATGTGCAACTCCCGCTTATAGAATTAGTGGTAAAGCATTTGCAAAATAAGGCTATCTGTAAGTGTGATTGTGTGAGTGCTACTCCTGTTAATTGGGTGGTAGATCGCATCTTAGATAAGTTGTGATTTCTAAATAATTTGTAGGTTTTAAAAACATCGGATTATCGTTTTAATTAAAAACATATTTATCTCTTTGGTGCTGGCTTTAGGAGTCAGCACTTTTGTGCATGCTCAAAATGTAACTCTTGCTGACAGTTTGACTGTGAACATGGATAGTTTACGTAAGGTTGACAAGGAAAAGTACAAACGTCTTAAACGCATTAAAACTAAAGTAAAGCACACGGGGAGTTTGCTTTATCGCTTTGTTAAGAGCTTTGATGATTACGATACTACTTACATTTCGCCCAACTATTACAACTACACAACCATGTTGCAAAACACCAACACTTTTCAGATGTATAGAATACAGGGGCGCGATGAGGAAGGAAATACGCAGACCGTGGTGTCGAGTCCACAGCATCAGGTGAAGGTGGGACCTTACTTTGGTTGGCGATGGATATTTTTGGGCTATACTTTCGATGTGCTTCGTCCTAAGTCGGTGGGTAAGGCTTCTTCGTTTAATTTAAGTCTTTACAGTTCTATGTTGGGGTGCGATTTCTTGCATTTCCGAAATAATGGCAATTACTCATTGCGTAGGGTGAATGGTTTTGAAGGAGTTGAACCTACATCGGTGCGTGGCATTCCGTTTTCAGGTTTGTCCACCAAAACAACGTCGCTCAATGTTTATTACGTGTTCAACCATCGCCACTTTTCATATCCAGCTGCCTATAATCAAAGCACCGTACAACGAAAAAGTTGTGGTTCACCAATCTTAGGACTTGGCTTTAGCAAGCAGCACAACCGATTTGACTATACTAAACTCCCTGAGGAAGTGCGTGGTCCTCAATCAGACGAGAAGATAATGGAGGAGCTGAAGTTCTCTGAAATTAACTACGTCTACTATTATGCCAGTGCAGGTTATGCCTACAATTGGGTGTTTGCACGCAATTTCTTATTTGGTATTTCGGCAACTCCTTCCATAGGTTACCGCAAAACAGTTGGTGAGAAAATCAGGGGTAACGAGGTTTTACTCGATTTGAAGAATTTGAGTTTTGACTGCACTTCGCGTTTAGGTGTGGTATGGAATAACACGCATTGGTTTGTAGGTTCTTCACTAATCTGCAATCTCTATATGTATAACAAAAATAAATTGTATCAAGCCAATGCCGTAACCTTTTCCAATGTTTATGTTGGCTTCTTCTTTAACCGAAAGAAAATGTATAGGTAAGCGTTAGGGCGTTCAAAATTCGCATTTTTTTCTGCACGATTTATGATAGTCTTATCAGGAATTTTCATGCGCCAGCCTCACCCCGTTAGGTAGGGTGTTCAAAATCCGTAAAAAAGTCCTGCATGAGATTTGATCTTTTTATCAGAAATTTTCATGCGCCATCCTCACCCCGTTAGGGGTGATATAAGGTAGCCAGGTATGTGAATAAGGGTTTATCCCCGAATTCACATGCCTGGTTTCCGTATGCAACAATCTCAAACTTCGCACGCCGTAGGTGTGCAATTGGGCCTAGGCGAACAGCCGTTTTCATAGGACACGCATATTGTTTTTATATGTACGATGCATTTAGGGCAAATTACAACATCTAATACAATGTCAATGAAAACGGCTGTTCGCCTAGGCCCAATTGCACACCTACGGCGTGCGAAGTGCATCGGGAATATATCCAATAACCAGGCATGAGAGTGAGGGGGAGACAAGCTCCCTCTCACTCTCATACCTGGCTACCTTATATCACCCCTAACGGGGTGAGGCTGGCGCGTAAGACTTCTTGATATTTCTATTAGAAATCGTACTTGATTGTATTCGGTTTGCAGATAGTGTGTATTTGAACGAAAAAAGTAATATAGTAATACTTGGCAAAGTATCATGTATTAAATGGGCAAGTATTACGTATTAAAAGGCAAAGTAATATAGTAATACTCTGCAAAGGAATATTTGAGTGAGTAATGTTAAAAAAATAACTTGTTCAGAATGTGTGTAATGAAAACTTGTTATCGCTAAAGAACACGCCAAGTTGCACAGGTTATTTTTGCACATTGCTTTATAAAAGAAATTCCCCACATTGCTTCTTTAGAGTTGCAGTGTGGGGAATTAGTTTAAAAAGATGCTTTTTTAATTTACCCTATTACTTATTGTTTCCATAATAGCCTTGTGTATATCCGTAGCCATATCCATAGCCATAACCATACTTGTAGTTACCATAGCGGCTGCGGATGTAAGTTGTGCCATTTAGGATGATAGCCATGTGTTTGTAGTTCTCCTTCGTGTAGAGTTCTTCAACATCGTTCAAAGCACGGCGATCCATCAAACCTGCACGTACAACGAACAAGGTTATATCAGCATATTCCTTAACAATGTTAGAGTCTGTCACAATATCGATGGGCGGACAGTCAAGGATAATGTAGTCGTAGCGTTCGCGCAAGGCTTTAAATAGTGCCTCCATTTTTCCGCGTTCAAGTAGCAATTCTGCAGGGTTGGGAGGCAGAATGCCAACAGGAATCAAGTCGCCCGTACCATTGTTAATGGCATTGGGAATAATGATATCGTTCAGATTATCAGTCATTCCTGTGAGGTAAAATGTAATGCCTGTTTGAGTATTGCCCATCATTGTGCTGAGTGAAGCATGACGTAAGTCGAAGTCGATGGCAACAACACGAGCATTTTTAATAGAGAGAACCTTTGCCAAGTTTGCGGTGATGAAACTCTTACCAGAACCAGGATTAAAGCTGGTAATCATGATAACCTTCTGATCCTTACCCTTGCTACGCACAAAATAGTCGAGCTTGGTGCGGAGCATACGGAACGATTCGTTGATAAGGTCGTTGCAGTTCTCCTTAATATAGATGGCACGCTTTGCATTTTTGCTTCGTGGCCTGTACCAATGTTCCTTTTCAGTGAGATTGGGAATTTCGCCAATGAGCGGAGTTTGCATCTTGTCAAGATCAACTCTTCCGCGTACCTTGTGGTTCATGGTCTCACGCAAGTAGAGCAAACCAATGGGGAGGCAGAAACCTAATGCTAAAGCTACAAGCATGATGATGCTGCGGCGGGGAGCAGAAGGTGAGGGGTTACCCATAGGTGGCTGAATAAGACGCGTGTTCCAAGCAGTGTAGGTTTTAGAAAGTTCATTTTCTTCGCGCTTTTGCAGCAAGTAAATGTAGAGTGCTTCCTTAACCTTTTGTTGTCTACCTACAGAGAGAAGTTTTTTAACCTGTTGTGGAGCAGCAGCCAACTTTTGGTTGGTTTGAGAGTTTGTAGCTTCCCAATTATTGATTTGCGACTGCAACTGCGCTGTGAGGTTATCGAGCGAGTGCATGATGGTTTGCTTTTGCAGTGCAATTTCAGAGGTAAGCTTTTGTACCAAAGGAGTGCTTTCGCTACTATTGGTTAACAAGTCGTTACGTGAAGTAACAGTCTTGTTATACTCAGCAATCATCTTTTCGATACCCGTGCTACCAATACCTGTGTTAGTGGGAAGGTATTGTCCTTGTTTGGTTCTGTCTGCCAAATATTCGCGAATGTAGCGTGCTACACTCAGTTGGTTTTTAAGTGTAAGAATTTGGTCGAAGTTCTTCGAGCTCTGTGTCATGTACATGCTTGAAGCTGCGTCAACATCGGGTAACATAGCTTCACTCTTGTAGTCAGAAATCTTTTGGTCAACATCGCCCAACTCTTTGGTGAGTGCATCCAAACGTTCGTTGATGAACTGTGAAGTGTTTTCTGCTACTCGGTTGCGATCCTTCACCCATTGTTCGTTATACACGTCAATGAGCTTGTACATCAAATCGTCTGCACGCTGTTTGCTTTCGTCGGTAACGGTGAGTGCAAGGATAGTAGACTCTTTGTCGCTCAGTGCTACAGATAATTTGCTGGAATATAAGCGTGTGGCTGAACTAACGGGATATTTGGTAACTGTAATTTCTTTATCTTTTAAAGCCTCGTAGCCTTCAGCCCAATATTGTGTGGCTTGAAGAACAACAACACCAATAGGTGTGCGAGCCAAAGATCCCATTTTAGCAGTGACATGTTTGTCGATAGAGCCATTAACAGTTTCAAAATCGTAGAGCTCGGCTGTTTTGTCAGCTTTTAAACGCATTTTGAACTGGCAAGCCATTTCATCATTTGCTTGGGGAATAAGCAAGGTGATGGGGGATTGGTCATAGAGTGGGACAGCGTGTAATCCCTGTTTGTAATTCATTTGTACATCCAAGTGCAAACGTTTTACAACTTCTTGCATTACAATGGGGGCACTAATGGTTTGAATCTCATTGTTGATATTCGATCTTGAACCAATAATACCAAAACTTTGGATGTCCTGTGAAATAGAATTTATAGCAGAGCTACCATTTTTACCATCATCACTCTTAATAAGTAGTGAAGCACCACGTGTGTACGTGGGTGTAGTGCGCATAATGTGTAAAGTGGCTGCGCCTAATGCTACAATAACGCATAAAACGATTAGTTTCCAATGCGATAGAATGATGTGGAAGAAGTCTTCGAAGTTAAAAACTTCGTCCACCTCAACGTTCTGTGTCGTGGGGATTTGCGGTTCGTTTGTCATTATGTATTATAAGTTATGTTACAATTGTGAATACTTGTGACAAAAGTACATATATTTTTTTATATGAAAAATTATTTGCAAGGGAATTACTGAATATTTTCAAAAAAAGTTAGGCTTTATTGCATAATTCCCAGAAAGCTACTGCTGATGCTGCAGCTACATTGAGCGAATCTACACCATGGGCCATGGGGATGCGAACGGTGTAATCTGCATGGTCAATGGTTTGCTGAGGGAGTCCATCTCCTTCGGTTCCCATGATAATGGCGAGTTTGGGCTCTTGCTTTAGAATAGGGTCGCTCAATGAAATAGAACGATCGGTTAAAGCCATGGCAACCGTGCGGAAACCTAAAGTGTTGAGAGATTGAATGTTACAATCAATCCAAGTCCATGGAACAAGGAATATCGACCCCATTGAAACTCTAACCGCACGACGATTAAGGGGGTCGCATGAATCGCGTGTAAGCAGCACAGCATCAATGCCTAATGCAGCTGCCGAACGAAATATGGCTCCAATGTTTGTGGTGTCTACTACACCATTTATCACTACAATGCGTCGGGCTGTTTTAACTACCTCTTCTACGCTGTGGGGTTGTGGTCTTTTCATGGCGCAAAGCACACCACGCGTGAGCTTGTATCCTGTGATTTCGGCAAGAATTTCTCTGTTTCCTGTATATATAGGTGTGTCTTGGGGAATACGAGCAACGATGTCAGCTGCATCACTTGTAATGTGTTTGGTCTCCATGAGTAGTGCCACAGGCTCGTATCCTGCGTCTAATGCCACTCTTATTACTTTGGGACTTTCTACAATAAAAACACCTTTTTCGGGTTCAAGTTTGTTGCGGAGTTGTGCTTCGGTGAGCGAACAGAACATCTCGACAGCTGGATTGTTGATATTGTTTATTTCAATAATGTTCATGTGAGGTAGAAGTGATGTGTAAGGATAAGTAGGTGTTCGAAATTATTTTTACATTGAAAGTGCGTTATCGGGATGCA
>ERZ1023617.224-NODE-224-length-26722-cov-29.519294_pt1 | contig 26722 bp, 23 predicted proteins | sample MGYA00380328_ERZ1023617 | MGnify/ENA primary metagenome ERZ1023617 (study PRJEB33179, sample SAMN07448977) | human gut metagenome | biome: Human-gut; feature: Human associated habitat; material: Faeces | host: Homo sapiens | place: India: Bhopal | collected...
CATACAGGTCACCATACTGTGATGCCTGCTGGAAAAACTCCACATGACCGGAATGTAGCAGGTCGTAACAACCGCTTACAAAAACTTTTTTCTTCATTTGTTGTTTATCACTAATTATAGAGTCTCCGAAATCAGAATAGGGGAGATGTGAATGAGGAGTTTCCTCTAAGTTGTCTATTCTTTCTTTTCTTTTTTCCATTAGTAATAGTTTATGTCGTAAATATGTGATTTGTGTGCCTTATTTGTGTCGTAACCGCCAAAAGAAGTGCCATGTTCTGAAGATAGGTTCACTTAGTGCTTCTATAGGATAATATCGCACGAAGTGCTGCCCGAAGTTGCTACCATTCAGTATCTCTGCCAGCAACAACTTTCCTCTCTTCTCATCCCCAGATGATCCCATCCCATACAACTGGCGAGACCTTTGATGGTCCGCCATCCTTAGAGCGTAGCGGTTCTGAGCACCGGAGGGCGGTTACACCCTCTCTCTTCGGGCAAGAGAGAGGCTTGGTGAGAGATGTGGAGCCTTCTTTAATGGTAAAGAAGGACGGGATGATTTTAGAAATCAAAAGGACTTTCAAAGTCCTTCAGCACCTCATGTTTCGTATCCTTCTCCGAAAGATTAGCGTGTTCCGTAGGAATGCGCCAACCGATGCCAAGAGATTCATCCAGGATAGAGATACCACCATCAGCCTCAGGGTGATAGAAGTTATCACACTTATATTGGAATACCGCAGTTTCTGATAATACAGCGAAGCCATGCGCAAAACCCTTAGGAATAAAGAACTGGCGATGATTATCCTCCGTCAGTTCCACCGCCACATGCTTACCGTATGTTGGCGAACCCTTTCGGACATCCACGGCAACATCCAGCACTCTACCCTTCACGCATCTCACCAGCTTGCTCTGGGTAAACGGAGACCTCTGACAATGCAAGCCACGCATTAACCATAACAGCTCATACTCTCGTCACTTCAAGGTAGAAGGTATTTCCTTATTGTTCGTTATAAAAATAAATTGGTTGGTAATTATCCCAATCAGAATCTGTTAAACCGAATTCTTTCAACCATTTATTCATTTTTATCATATTGGTTTCTACTACATTTTTATCTACATTCAAGTTCCATTCTTCCATATCTTTCCCCATAAAATATGGTTTATAGACATGAAGAATCAGCAATACTGTTGTTTGAAAATTATGAGACACAAAGAATTTTTGATATTTCTTATAAGTAACTGCCCAAGAGAAATGTCTAATGCACATATCCAAAGCCTGTGTACAATGTTGCATGATAAGATTGGCGATAATCTCATACTCCAACAAGAAGTGGTTGATACCATAAGTACGAACACCCTTCATTAGTTCTGTTATACCTTCTTCTACTTTGTACGACTCTTGATGTATAAGCTTTTCTTGCAAATTATTCTGCCCGGATATACGAAAATAGAGGTGCTCACATTTTTTTATAAGCTCATCAACTTCTTTGCTATCTTCAAAAGTGTTGTAATGTCTTACCAAGAAAAGTTTCATTGAATAAACTTCCGTGCTCCAATCTTGGAAACAGTCTTCATAAAAACGTGATCGTTGAGCCTTTTCCAAAAGAGCCAATTCTGTCTTTATCAGATTAAAGGCTTTTATTTCAGCATCTCCTATGATACGGATATCTCTATCGAATGTATCCACATCAATTGACAGTGTGTCTGAAACGACAATATGCCCATCTTGTTCATTGATACCCGTACTCCAAAGATAATCACTCTCTTCCAACAAACTCAAAGCAAGATTTTCAAAACGCTTGCACTGTCGGGCAACGTGACATACAGCAAGTATCAGACTTGGAGATTTCAGCAGTTTCTTGTCTAAATGTTCCAACCAATCATAGAATTTCCGTTTTGGTATGAAGTTTCTCATATTGAACAGAATAAAGACCTGTGGCTCATTCTTAGTATTGTTCATAAGGAAATATACCTTTCTAATCTGCTCCTTGCTTAATTCTTTTATGTTTTTAGTTGCAGCAATCAATAACACATTATCGTTATGTGTTATATCAGCACCTTTATCTAAAATGCTATCAATTATTTCATGTGAAAACGAAGCATCATTCATATAAACAACCGCTTGTTGGGCAAAACTATATTTTGTCTCATAAAATTCCCTTTCATTTCGATTCCCCAAATTTTGCCTTTTATACAAAGTCCTAAATTCTTTCTTCCAATGTTTAGGATGTACACATTTGATGAATGCGGTTGCATAGATATACAACGTGTTTTTTCTTTCCTCTGATAGATATTCTGAACTGCAAGCCCTTAGTATCTTAACGAAAATATCTGGCAATGCTTTTTGTATCGCTTTCGAACTACTGAAACAATACAACTGGGCTACTCGTCTCGAAAAATCTTTATTGGTACATTGAGAAGCTAAATAAAGGCATGGATAAGGATAGAAAGTATAAAGTCTTTCCACAATCCGATAAATACTTTCATTCGAGAACCATCTAGCAAACATATTTCTTGTTACGAATCCTAATTTTACAAGTACCTGCAATAATCGTATGGCTCCCAATGTTACACTGTCAGAACTTCCGAATGTCATTGTTCGTCCGCTACGTCCCAACGGTTTCACCTTCTCTTCTTTTCTTAGCTCTTTCTGTAGTCTCGTGAAATAATCAGAAAGTCGCATGACATCTTTGTTCTGGGAAACAATCTCTTCAATTTTCGATTGTATCGCTTCTGACTTGGCATTGAAGTTTTTATCCCCCCAGAAATATTCATGAAGCCCTAATGGCAATTCCAATGCTACCATATATTCTTGGTCATTGTTATATTTGTGACTTTCATGAACAGTAAGGATGTTTTCCAATTCTTCAACCTTAACTTTTCTTCTCAATGAAGCCTGTATCATAAAGCGAATCGTTTGATAATATTGACTTTGAGGAGTCCAATCTATTATCAGTTTATAGCATTTCTCAAAATCAAAATTGAAAAGGCATAGTGTGATATGTGTCAATATATTCTTGTCCGTCTTCTCTGATTCGTCAGCTTTCCATTCATTGTCCAATACCACTCCTTCGTCTATCAGCAACTTATAGTATTCTTTCAAAGAAATGTCATCTACGGATGAAACAAAGTCTGAAATATAAGCTACTTCATCATCGTCAATTACAACATCCAAAGGAAGATTATCTTGATTTGCTGCCATCAAAAAGGACTTACAGATACTTTCATCCATCAGTCTCGCCTTGATCACATTTCTAATTCTTTCCAAAAAATAGAAACGGTAATACTCGAATGGTTTTGACAAGAATGAAAAAGGGTTGTCTTTTGTTAGATTCCACACCTTATCAATTATCTTCTTATCATATACTACCGTATTCTTTTCTTGTAAAGAGTTGCTTGAGTTGAAATTAAAATGTTCCCAAAAGTCATTTGTTATAGACTTGGCAGTCTGCATCTTATTTATATCATCAAAAAATGCGAGCAATCTTTCTTTTCGGTCGCTTGCTGTTGGATAGACCTTATATAAATCAACGACTCTAATATAATGATTATGGAGTAACAATTTCTTGTCTTGGTCTAATTCCTTGTTATCAACATTGATGTAGTATTTGTTCCAAAAGCTTTCTTCTTTATTTGCGGCAGCTTCCCTATCTACAATATCCTTTACCCAATTTATCCAAAGTAAGAAATTAGGATCATCGCAGGAGAAACCGATGATACAATAAGCGTCTTTCAACAAACTGATACGCATCAAGTCAACAAAAGCCTCATGCTTCTGGTTGTATGAGTCATAATCCTCCTGTGCGATGATGTACTGGGTATGATTATCATAATCAAAGCCATAATCAATGTACTCTTCCTTGTTGTCCAACTTCCTTAGCGAACCATGAAGTTTGAATATGTTGCGTCTCGCATCGCCAATAGTAATGTCACCACTCTTTTTCACAACAAAATATGCATCTTGTTTGTGAGTATTCCATTGAATCACAGATTCCAAAATCTGCTGTCTGTATAATGAAGTAGCATTACAAACTTCATCAAGAATTTCTTTTTTTGTTTTTCCTTTGCAATCTTGAAAATCGTACACTCTCTGAGCCACAGGATTGTTTACTATTTCCTCATATCGTTTATCCAGATTCTCTTTCAAATCGCTTATTTTATACTCATCAGAAGAATGGTCTTTTAAGGATGCCAAGTCACTTTTCAAACTTACGACCTTTGACAGAATCTCATTAATCTGTTTCAGATTAGAATCGCTTTGTCTTATTTCTCTTGCTCGCTCAGAAGTATAAGTCAAGTCTCGATATACATCCAAAGCATTGTCATAGTTGAATGTATAGATATTCTTAACCTTCATATTCAACAAAGTTCGGTGAAGGGACACATCTACATCCTTCAGTACCTCTTTGCCTAACTTCAAATCATACTTTCCTTCCTCATTACATATAAGCTCAGGTGTCCGTTGCTCAATATATACATCTATTGCCTCATGATACCCCTTTCGCCTGATATACTCGCTGGCAATGCCTAAATAGCCATATTTGTCTATTATTTCCCACTCATTCATATATCCAGAACGCATTTCCTTGGCATACATCTCATGAATCATATCCTTCAAGAGTTCTCCCCATGAAAGATACAGGTCAGAGATATTCTTGCTAAATCCTGCTCCAATAATAAAAGACATGGAATGTATGCTACTTCCTATCTTTCGTATATAGTCTTTGCTATTTCCCATTTCAATTATACTATTCAATTACTTCACCTTCCATTACAAGATTATATTGTCTGTAATCATATTCCTCTAGTTTTTTTAAATCACCTTTAAAAGAAACTACTGGGGACAAGGATTTCTGAGCTAAACAATATTGTAAATATTCTGACCAAAAATTGCAAACAAACAACAACTCATCGTTATCCTCTACATTGATACCTTTTATAATTTCTTCCAATTCATTTGTTGTATAAATTTTACTAAATGGACTATCTTCGTTCATATAAAATTGAATACAGTTTCCATTTGCTTTTTTATGCGTGATAACATTGAAAAGATACTCATTGGGATTTTCCCACATAGATTGTTCTAGCATTTTTTTTGCTTCAGGAATTATTGTAAATCCATAAGAGCCAGAATCACTTGGATCAGCATCATCGACACATGACAGAGTAAGATATAAGACATCAGAACCTGTTATCTTTTTTCCTTTCAAATAATAAAGTCCCTCTTTCAATCGCCAAAGGCTAATCTTTTTAAGTTCTTTGTCTGTAAACACACAATCTTCTGCATTGATTTTATTTTCGCTTAACTGGTAGAATAGCATTTGATGCAAGAAAACGCTTGATGCATTTATATCAGAGCTGCTTTCAAGAATCTCTTCAATATACTTTTTGTATTCTTCTTTTGTCTGAAATTTAAATTTTTCTTTTTTCTCATTCCAACTGTAATAATACAGATAACGAGCTGCTACAAAGAATATGTCTTTCTCTAATGTATATCTATAACAAATCATACATAGTCTAAGATACGCTTTCAGCTGAGACTTATTTCTTTGTTCATCTTCAATTTTCAACAAAAAGTCTTTAATGTCAACTTCAATTTTTCTTTGCTTCCATTCTTCAGCCAACGCTCTGATATCTTTATCTCTAACATCATCCATTAATAATTGCTTTATATCTGCCTGATGCAAATTTGTATATTCTAAATTATAGAAGTATTTATTGAAACTACGCTTCCAATAAATATGCTTTTGTCCCTTAATATTCAAATCTTCAATATTTCCTGATGATTGGTGTGGAAACAATAAAGACACCAGATTAGCTTCAAGGTCTTCCAAATTGCTTTGCTCCTTTATAACATAAATATTTTTCGGGGTTACTCCATCTATATCTTTTAAAATCGTCTGTTCTTTGATAAGGCTATAAGTATTTGGTTTGGCGAATTTTAATAAAGACAAAAGGAGATAATCAAAAAAATAGACTTCATCCTGTATTGGAATATAGGAAGCGCAGAATGTATTGAGAAACCTTTTTACATCACGCAATGTCTGTAAATATTTAGTTATATATTTACTCGTTTTTGTTATAATTTGTCGCAATTCATATTCCGTGCATGCTGTTAGCCAACCTGCCTTTTTCAACTTGAGCAATTCATCCAAAAGGCAATTGGAACGAAGATAATCATTGCTTTTGGGCAAATCAATCTCCATATTGAAATATTTGTCAGTGAATTTCTGCCCTTTAGGCTTATATAAAGAACTTTCCAAAATTCCATTTACGTATTCTTTATCATAAGCTGTAACAAATATAGTATTCTTAAATGCGGCATTTTTTGTAATCAGCTTCAGAACTTCTAATATTTCACTGCCAGTTAATCGGTCTAAGTCATCTATCATTATTACTATTTTCTTCCCAATAGCAGCAATTCCTTTTTGTAACTTTTCCCTGCTGTCTGTTGCATCTTTTATGTGCAAAGCTCCAAATAGCTTTTCCCATGGGGTATCAGCACTTAAAACATTCAAATCTGCCATATACTCCTTTACAACAGATTTCATTCCTGTATGAAAAGGAGATAACACTGAAGCTAACAAAGAGAGAAAATCAGCCTGAATGCTATCAATATTGGCAGATGCTCTAGCATTGAACTCAACAACGAGAATATCATTATTTCTTGCCAGTTCGTTTTTAAGAAGATTCAGAAACGAAGATTTACCAGCTCCCCATGACGAAGTTATCCCAATACTATAACTATGCGAAAAGGATTTTGATAGAATGGTTGATGTCAAACTTCTAGCAAGAATCGTGTATTGAAACAGGTCTTCTTTTGTGTTTCTGATAGGCTCATCCAAATATAAAGGAAGCATTTGCACCAAGTCGCTATAATTATCCTTATCCTCAATAGCTTTCTGGACATAGTTTATAATTTTTCTGAAAATATAACTTGAAACAAAAGAAATCCCAACAAGTGCAAATCCATCAATATTCCTTAATATTGGAATCATTGTATAGTCATCGTAGCTGTATTTAAAGAAAAACTTATAATATATATAGAGAACAATAGCTGTTACATATAGAATCTTATGATTTCTGTCTATAATTTTATTTCCTGCGCATGCACCACAATAAAAGCCCCCAAAACAAAGAAGAGCGACAGTTAAATGCAAAGCTGTATTGTTCTTTAAATCTAAAAATTCCCATAAGCTTTTGAATATATGAACATATAAAGTCTCTCCTAAAAGAAAGACAAGACAAGCTATTAGGCTTGTCAGGAAGACTGGATGAACATATTTTTTACACCAACCATATATCATATTAAATCTTACTTTCATCATATTGTTACCATAAAAACAAAAATGCACTTATGCCTAATATACATTTACTTCTTATTCCACACCTTCCAAAAGAAGAACCATGTTCTAAACAGTGGTTCACACAACGCCTCACTTGGATAATGCCTTACAAACCTCATATTCCTCAGCGACATACGGAAGTAGCGATGCACTTTCCCTTCACCTTTCTTGTCCCCAAACCTATCATCATATTGTCCGAAGTTACCTCCACGCATAATCTCATCAAGAAGGAATTTCCCTTCCTTCTCATTCATCGGAGCAATCATCTTCTCCTCTTCCAATCCAAACACCTCATGCAGCACAAACATCACCGCCCCTGCAAACTTCCACAATCCCAACCATTTCAAATCCCGCTGCAACGCAGCCAAATTCTTAGGATCCAAATCCGTGAGACCTGTGAGATCTGTGTGCCACTTCACAACAACAAAATAATAATCAAGCAATTGTCTCAATCCAATCCCTTCCGTAAACAGATGCCGATACAGATGCGAAAGAATATAGATGGCATTGAATGAAAGAGTAGGTACGGTAATTTCCCCATATCCATCAGGCAATGTTACCACATTCGAGCATTGCAAATCCATCACCTCCTTAAACCATTTCTGCATCCTGCTATTATGAAGAGGGAAAAACATATATGAAGGAGTAAAATGCACCTCTATTGCCGTTTTCATTACAGGGAAGTCCACATGGTGATAACGCATCACCTGATTCGGACACACCTTATTTATATATTGCATCACTCGTTTCCTGCCACCAGCGAGATAGATGTCTATATCTCCAGGCGTTCGCATATAAGGGTCGGGATAAAGCAACGCATTCCCCTGCCCCTTCAAGATGCAGTTAGCAAAGCCCTCGTTTTCGAAGTTCTGACAAACCTTCACGGAATCCTGAAACAGTCTGATATTCTGCTTTCGAATCATTTCCGCCATCACCATCCATTGCATCAGCAGCTTCTGCTCTGGTGCCAACTCCTTTGGCAACCGCTGGATACCATAAAACAGCACACCAAGCAAAGCCTGCTTCTGAGCAATACAATATAGCTCCTTCCAATCCATTTCCGTCAAGGAATCAGGTATCTCCCTGGCAGAACCAATGCAGAATCGCAAGAAATCAAAGAAAATCTTTTGTTGTTTCAACATAAAGCTGTACTTTTGCACGCATGAAAGATAAATTACAAAGAGCCATCGGTCATATTATACCGACGCTCATACTCATATTGCTCACCCCCATATCGGTAGTTTTTGCGCCAATCCATTGGCTCTACAAGACTATCCGAAGATTCTTTCTGCGATAAACCTGGCAGGGAAGAGTAAGCCTGCCATAAGGTAACGCTTGCGGGTATGCGGCTCTTTCCACATACGATAAACAAAGCGGAGATTCGTCTTATCCACCCAAGCAGGATAGTAATCAATCTCATTCTTGGAAGTCTGATGGATGAAGCCACCGCAAGTAAATCCGATACCTTGATAACCAGCACCCTTCACTTTCAGCAAGAACTTCTCTTGCATCAATGCACCCATACCCACAATCAAGAAGTCTGGATTCAGCTCAGTGATATGCCTTGCCTCCTGATTCATTTCTTCTTCAGAAGCAAAGTAGCCATTCCGATACCCAGCGAACCTCACCTTAGGATACCGCTCACGGAATATTTCTACAGCCTTCTCCACTTGCTCCTGCTTCGAAGCCACGATATAGACACTCTTCCCATGCTCAGCAGCGTATGTAAACAACTCTGGAGCCATAGAGGTCATATCGAAGCTTCGGCGAGTCACCTGCTTGCCATACACCAACTTGATGGCTTTCACCAACAAGCCGCCATCCGCAAAGATGCCATCCATCTGCGAGAACAGCTTCTTGTTCTCGAGTGCGGTCAAATAAGACACAGGATTAAGATAGGTATATACCTTACCTTTATTCTCAAATATCTGATCAACGGAAAAGAATTCCGTTGATATAATCTTAGAAACTAATATTGACATAATAAATCCTCTTATTCCCATCCATATTTTTTCCAATCATAAAAACAAATTAGTTTTCTCATATTGGTTGAATAACCATTCTTTTTCACAAGAAAATCATTGAAATTTCTCTCTATAAAATGGCGAAGAACATCTAATTCATTTTCCTGTATGTCTAGATAAGGTATTAAAGATACCGCTTTCCACACCTCAGTACCTTTATATTTTTCCAAAACCTCTCTCAATGAAAGATTCTTTTCCTCATCAGAAAACTTATATGATTGAAATTCATAACCTTTTCGCAAAGTATAATTAATTCCTAACTTATTACCCTTATAACTTTCATCACTATTTATACCCACTTGAGACAAATACTTATAAATTGGCAAAAAAGCTTTTCGAGAAGATTTCCTTAATTGAGGATAAGCATCAGTTAAAACCTGTCCTGCATTCCACTCTTGCTTTTCAGATAATACGTCTCTAAGTAATTCTACGGACTTTATACCTCTATAGCCAACTGCTGACCTAAATTGACCAATGGCACCAAAACCATAGACAACTTGAATATTTTTATTGCCATCTATTTTTTCTGACGGCAACACATATAGCTGCTTCTCTGGCGTTTCCGATTGAACAATTTCATAAAATTGCTTTTTATACTCTCTCAAAAGATTGGCAGGAATAGTACGCTCATAATATTGCAACAATTCATATACATCTTTGTAGCTATGAGTTTTGATTTTAATGACAGGCAAGTTTACATTATTGCTCATCATAATATCTTGCCGTTCTATTTTCATTTCAAAACCCTCCTCATGAACCCACTCTACAAATATTAAGTTATTCTGAAGCTTTTCGATGTTATCATTATCCAAGCAATTTACAATAGATTGCAAAATCTCTTGAATATTAGTATCAGAAATCGAATATCCTAGAAACACTATAGGATGTTCTATAAATATCGTTATCAGTTTAGCTGCCAAATATGGATTTTTCTTGTCGAATCCTTCATAGTCTTGCTCTGTAAGAATCATTGATTGAGGTTTCTCAAAACTACCATGAATCTTATATATTTCCCCAACACTGTATGTAGATGAAAAAATCAATTGCTCTTGACCAATATAAGATGTAAACTTAGGGAATAATCTTTCGGCCGTATCATCCCAATTGGTTGTTATGATTCCATCAATACACAATCTTTCAAGCATATGAATTTCATCCTCATATTCCGAAGGGAATTCTTTCAATGATTGTTTTTTAAGATACTGTGATATTTTAATTTTCAACACAGAGGACGCATCTACGATGCTATCTTGATTTTCCTTTTTAAATTCATCTTCATCGTCAAGACTCCAAAAATCATCGGTAACATCTTTTGCAATAGCCGTAGCAACCTTTATCAAAGATTTAGTATCCAGTTTCGAATAATATTGTGCCAGCTTATGGGGAGCAAACATTTGCAATATACCATCCCATTGAGGAGTACCTAAATAATGACGTGAAAAGCCAGAACCCAAGAATAGAAAGGGAGCACCCTTTCTATTCTTTAAAATTATTTTAAAATCATCTGAAGTCATAAGCCATTAGTATTAGAATTCCTTAGCTATCATATCAACAATTTCTTGATATGCCAACATATATTCTTTAGAATTTGTAGGAGTGATACTTGTAAAGCGACACTGTACCCCCAATCGATCTAGCAGACCAACTTTAGCTTTTTCTTGTGGCTGCAATTCCTTAGAATCTTTGATAAGAAAATAAACGATTTTATTTTGCTTCATCACCCCATCGCCTCTCAACATTCTTTGTCTTCTATCAAGAAGCCACCATAAGTCAATCTCTGAATAATCCAAACCAAGACCTACAATATAGACATCCGACATGAAGATATGATCTATCCAAGAAAATATTTCTCCATCGTTATTCTGCAAACGATCCAACATACTCGATATTTTCTGTTCGCCAACCTTTCCTTCTTTCCATTTATAAATTCCTTTCAGATAGTCGCTAACCTTTGCTACTGTTCCACAATAATGGTTATATCCTATAACAATGCTTCGTGGACTATCTACATCTCCATGTACAGGATAGATGGTTTTCAAAATACTATCTTTTTGCAAACATCTCTTTCTTCTGACATTATAATTCATCTCTGATTTATCACCCACTACAGACTGAAATCCCATTGCTGTCAAGCTTTCGTCCAACACATGATCATAATTGGTGGTGAGATAAGCATCAAAAGGGAGATTAGAAAGTTGATCATATATAAGATTTGACTTGAAGTCTTTCATCTCTTCAATAATCGCCTTTTTCAAATCCATCTGCCTATCCTCTACCACTTTTTTCCATCCAGTACTATCCTTTACATCTTGCACTTTTTTACGAAAATCAGAAGAAAGAAGTATATAATCATACTGCAAAGGATATGGAACATCCACTAGATTCAAGCCATCATGCACAGCAAGCCCGGCCTCATCTTTAGCTTGAACATTTGACAACAAAGTTTTCCAAGACAAATTTTGGCTTAACAGATTTAAGCCATTTCCAAAAAACAAAACCTTTCCCATAATACTTTTCATCTTAAGTTGTTAATTTTATTAACAGATAATCCTTACTATCTTCTTTTGAAATCTAAGTGTCATTTCTTACACTTTAAAGTATCTAATTACCTTGGCAGGTATCCCCCCCACAAGGCAATTATCTGGTATATCATGAGTTACGACACTACCTGCTGCTATCACTACATTATTACCGATAGTTACTGGTCTTGCTATCACGGTATTGGCACCTATGAAAACACGATTTCCTATCTTCAACTTTCCCGTATACCACGACAGACTTCCGTCTTCATGAGGTTTCAAATAGTGAGTAAGAAGTACTGTATTCATGGTTATTGTAACATGACTACCAATCTCAAACAACTTACTATTGAAGGTATCAAAGGTAACATTTGCCCCAACATGAATATCTTCCCCCATTTTTATCCCAGCCAATCTCAACAGTTTTGGGCGCATCAATTTAGATGATAGCCAGCGACTCATTGACAATCGCACCAATATGAAGAATGGTAGTCTTCCTAGATAATGTAACTTTTTAATTTCCATATCAGCTAATACTCTTCAATAGTTTATATATATTATAATAAGGCAATGGGATTATAAATAATCTTTTTAAGAAAGCAGTTTTCCATCTACTTTTTAGAAAGTCAATTTTGAAATCAGACGGATGCAACAGATAGAACCAAAAAGAACGGGGACATGCCAACTTGTAATACTCTCCTTCATCAAAAAATCTAAAATCAGCAAACAGCCGTATGCCTTCTTCACTAGGGTACTGTCCTTCTCTTAATAATGTTCTACATAAGGCCAACTTATCTAGATTCTCAACAGAATCGCACTTATGTCTTTTAACATAATCCAAAGCACCTTTCTGAGTTGATTTTATAGATTCCACTTCTGATAACATCTCACCATTAACCAAGTACTCATAAGGATAGCGAACTGCCTCTATTTGGTCATTATCATTTCTAACATATTTCTCAACTGAGCCTTTGTTTTCCAAGAAAAGCATTTCATATAAACCAACAAAACAGTTTCGACAATCCTTATCAGAAGGATTATGCATAAAGTCAAAAAGATAACCATGCATATTCAAAGCAAAGCCATCAGAAACATTTCTTTTATAATATTTAGCAATACCGGTATAATAGCCATAAATTTCAGCCTTGATTCCCATCTCATTTAACGTAGTTTGTAAGAATCTCTGCATACCTCCAGACCATCCTATGTCAACGATAGCAAATTTACCAGCAATCTCTTGTTCCTTTAAATACTCCTTAAGATTTTCGTACTCTGCAAGTGAAACCTCCTTTATATCTTTACTTAATTCAGAATACATACCCTTAAGTTGCTCATTATCTAAGAAATCTTTACGATAAATTACGGAGTTTCTGTTAAAACCATATTTATTCAATAGTGGCAAATAATTAGATACATCCAATCCTACAGCATCGAAAACAGAAACTAAAGGTATCAACATAGATGGAGTTAACATAGTCAATAAATTCTTTAGACTATAATTTTTCCACAGAATTGGAACACGTAAACTCCTTCGAGAAACTTCCAAATAGAAGGTCTTTATATTGACATTACTATCAGGAAGTATATCGAAAGCTTGTTTCATCAAATAGCCATCACGAGAGAAAAAATAAACCTTATGGATATCCTCTTTTCTAAAATTATCCAGTAACCATTTTGAATATCCCAACAAAAGAGGGCCTAAACATTTCTCTCCAAATTGATAATATTTATCCATCTTATTTATACAATTAAAAATGCATGAACTCCATTCAATCTTGCTCTGAAATAGTCACTTTTTACATTATCACCAATATGTAAAAGCTTATGCTTACATATATGATTTTCTTGTAACAGCTTCTTATACAAAGTACCTTTGCGCTTTGTCAGTTGCTCTTCACTAGAAACATACAACTTCGCAGGTGTAACCACTCCATTCTTTTTTAAAATTTTTACAATAACAGACATTGGCAAATACATATCAGAAGTAACAAAAACTTTCTTTGCTGGATTCTTAGCTAAATTATTATATACCAGAATATTCTTCTCTATGCCCACACATTGCTCTAATTCTACAGAAATTTCGATTTCTTTTAACTGTGAGGAGCGTTCTTTTCCATATATTGGCTCTATAAAATCATATATTTCATCCAATGTAACTTCTTCTTTACTTGAATTTTGTCGTACGATTTTTTCCGCATTCATTCTCGCCTTGACGAAACCCTTAATCGAAGAATTCTGACTACCATTGTAAACCTGTTCCACTAAAGAATAAATTTTTCCTGGTGAACCACATTTTCGAGTAATCAAAGTATCAAATATATCAAACGACAGATAAGGATACTTTTCACAGACATCAGCTAAAGAACGCTTATCAACAAGAATCGATTTCAATAATCGTAACAAACTACTTTTGATTTTCATATTGTCTCAATCTTAAATATTCACGTATTTTTCTTGGAATTAAATGTTTCAGTTTCCACTTAATAAAGTCGAAATACAAACTTCCAAAAGTTCTATGACGAAAGACCACGTCTGCACACAGAATTTGCTGTTCACACCAATTACCCTGCTCAGACACACCATTTCCCTCATATATAGCTATAATAGTATCTATTTTTTTCATAACACTTAATGGCACTTGAAGGAAGAACAAATAATCAGAAATAATTATCTTTGGGGTAACTACATAGTAACCATACTCTTGATGCAGCTTGCGTCTATAAATGCAACTTTGATGAACTAGATGTCTTTCATACTCGGTACAATACATATTAACCTTAAAACATCTTCCAAAACTTGTTTTCTTATACAAATCAGAATACAAGAAGGCAATATCATCTGGAATTTGCTCTTTAAAAATATTCTCCAAAACATTTTCATCGACAAAGACATCACCAGCATTCATCATATTCACCCACTCACCAGAAGCCATTTTGATACCTTTATTCATTGCATCATATATACCTTTGTCAGGTTCGCTGATTATACGAACAGCTCTATCCGGATATTCAGCAGCAATGCTTTTAGCGATAGCTACAGTGTTATCTTTTGATTTACCATCGACAACAATATATTCTAAATCTTTAAAAGTTTGATTTAGAACAGAACGCATAGTTCTTTCAATCTCCTTTTCTACATTATAAGAGATAGTAATTATACTTATTTTCATAATCTTGCTTTTGTTGGTTTTACATCAAAATATCGCTCATCAAATTTATGATAAAATGCACATAAATAAAAATACATCAGAATACAATTCTCCCAAAATTCATAACTAAAACTAATTCCCATGAATAATAAAAAGAACATCAATTTACCTTTATAACCTAGTGAAGATGAAAGGTAGGATGATGACTTTATAAGCCAATAATAGAAAAATGCACCATAAAAGATACCATATTTAGCTAATATTCCAATAATACCTTCTGAAGGTGCAACGATTACACTATGTTTATAAAGTACTGCAGAAACATAAGAATTAGAAAGTTGATTAAATCCTAGAAAGATATCATTGACAAAATTCATAAAACTAACATATATGCCTGTGAAACGTTGCGGACACACAATTGCCATACCATCTTTAACACTATGATACTCTATTGAACCAAGACCCGCATCAAGATCCATCAAACCTTCTATCTTATCAGACATTATAGATAATCCCCATACAGTAGGAAATACCAAAACAACACATAAAACAATAATAACTTTGGATAATTTAGATTTTTTATTCATTAAGACAAATAAAATCAAAACTACTAGTAATGAATATCCTGTAGTAGACAATGTTGTTAGCAAAGAAAAGAATAAAATACAAAAGTGTTTATTTCTTATATTAAACTTATTCCTAACTAAATTAAAATACATACCTAAAAGAATCCAACATGCAAATCTTCCAGGCTCCCAAGTAAAACCTAAATTTCTTCTGATTCCCATTTCTATTTGAGAGCCTAACCCAAATAAGAAACTATAAGTTTCTGTAGGCGGACTTGGTTTAATGACAGATATAGCTCGCATAAGTAACACAAATGGCTGTCCTATCAAATTAGTACATAACCAAACAACGATCGAAATGCAACAAAACATAACCAACATTTTTTCAAATAAATGTAAGAATTCTCGCCTTGTGTATATATTGAATGCTACATGAGCTATAATAATACTATAAAATGGTGGAAAGTTAACTCCAAGAAATCCTCCATATTTCAAGTAGCTGGCTATATTCCAAACAACATTAATCAATAATATAGCCACCAATGGTTTATACGACTTATGACATAACCTTATATAGTAATAAGCCAAAATTACAATAAATATAGGCATCAATATGGGATTTTTGCCAAAATTAAAGCTTGTATAATCTGAAACACTAGCCACCCACATGAACATCATGAACATGTAGAATATTTTAGCAGTATATGGAACCTTTGCTATTGAAATCGTTTTCATATAATATACTATTTTTTACCACGCTATCCATCTTCCCAAATAGAATTTCTTGAAAAAAATCAAATACAATCCTATTATCGTACGATAAAACAACGTGACATATTTTCTTTTTTGATGCAGACATCGCATTCACAACTAGAATTAGCGTAATCTCGAAACCTTCCTAAGGTTACCTCCTTAACAGGTCGGCAATAATATTCCTTAACTTATTTTTTACCCTTCCCATATACCATGATATATTATATGGGAACGGTGCGTCCCTAGGTTCAAATGAAGCTATGCTAACATCTAAAGCTAAACGTTCCAAAGACTTATTTGTTATATGTCTACCACTAATGAGTCCTGCAGCTCTAAATGTATTTAACTGGCGTGTACCATATAATTCAGGATGATACTTAATACAATAGTTACCATAAGTTTCAAACTCAGAAAACAAGCTTCCTCGTTTGTCCGAGAAATCACAAGCAAGCATAATCTTCTCAACCCAAGTTTCACCATTAGACTTTTTTTCTTTAGCAATAGTCTCAAGCATCTCTTTTACAATAGATACATTAAACATCATATGCTCTGCAATAAAAGAAAAATCAACAAGTTTACCAAACCCCAATATGCGATTCAACGTAATAAAATATGGTTCGTGATACTCAATTTTTTTTGTAAAAAGAGGCTGATTTCCATTAAAGAAAGACAATGGATTCAATGGAATGGTATCTGCATCCCATGTAAGATAATACTCCTTTGCCCATTTACTTTTAGCAAAGGCAAACTTCAGAAGTTGCTGGAAATACCATCCGACACAATTGGGTCTTCTCTCACCCTTCTTCTTCATACATTCGTGAACTATACCAAAGTTCAACTCTGGAACCAACTCATTCTCATCCAACAATTCCACATTAGGGAAAATGTGCAAATGACCTAATCGTCCAAAATTATTCTTATTAGTCACTATATATATATTCTCACAACCAATTATATACTTGTTTATATAAGTCACCACATGCTTTACGAAAGAGGTGTCCTTTCTTGCCACAGGTATGAGAACATCGAATCTTTTGTTACTTTGTTCCATTTTTCACTATTTTATGATAAACATTCATGATGGAATCTATGATAACATCCACATCATGTCGATCTTTAGATATTTCAATTTCTTTCTTGCTTAATTGCTCGGCAAAACCTTGATTTGAAGCAATCTTCTGGATAAAATAAGCAATCTGATAAGCATCATTAGAAGGAACTAACACTCCTGCTCCATCTTTCAAAAGCGTTGGTACTCCACCCACGCCCTGTGCAACGACAGGTAAACCGATATATTGAGCCTCACAGACACTGTTAGGACTATTATCTATATAGCTTGGATGCATATACACATCTGAATGCAATAATCTGTCTGCCAATTGGTCTGCATTGATTGTTCCACGGCAATACACATTTACAGCCTTACATTTGATACCGGTAAATCTTTCCTGCATGCGAATCTCCAACACACCATACACATTCCACTCGAATTCAATATCCGTATTCTCCGTAAGAAGTTTAGCTGCCTTCAATATCACATCAGCACCTTTATATACAGGAGATGATATCGTAGATGTTATCAACACCTTTTTCTTTTGTGCATGATATTGCCATTTTTCAGATTTGATTATCGCCGAACGCAATGCTTCAGAACAGAAAAAGTATTCTGCATTTGGAGACAACAATTTGGTAACACGTCTATCCCAATCAGTTCTACCAAAGAAATAATGAGTATTCTTAAATATCTCAGCTTCTCTTTTTGCCTGATAGGGCATCCAAGAATGCCATCCGTAATAGAGATTGTAGAATTTTCTGAAATTAAAATTTAATGATTTCAAAATAGAATATCCACTCATACCAGCTGGACAATATGCATCATATATAGGATTGATAATACCCTGAATGTGCATTACAACTGGTATATCTGTATATTTAGCTATCAAGCCAAAACAGAGTTCACTTCCCCAACAATGGATTACGTCTGGCTGATAAGCATCTATCACTTTTCTGATAAGCTGGATATAATGCTCATCTATCTTCTCTTTACGAAACTTATTGAATCTCTTTTCCCACTTAGATACATATAAGGGATAATAGTGAACTCCATCACCATCCGAAGGAGAATCATCAGAAGAATATGGAAAGGCTATAGCCAAATCCAATCCACGCTTCACGATTTCACCCTGAAGTGTACCAATCCATCCACCATCTATCATGGATTTGCGCTTATATAAAGCAGGATTACCTGACAACCATAATATTTTCATAATTATTTTTATATATTAAGATTCATTTTTCGTTTTAACTTTTCACACCTTTCAAATTCATCCTTATACGGCTGTTCTTCTGTCCAAGGTTGAGCTGTTTTTAAGAAACGAGCTGGTACCCCCCCCCATAACCGTATTTTTTATAAGAACATCTTTATTCACTAAACTCATCGCCGAGATAAAACAACCATCAGCAATCGTAACATTCTTGGCTATCACAACATTAGTTCCTATAAAGACATGATTACCAATTCTCTTTGGATTACCATCAGCGCATGAGCATCGATAAATACAACAATAATTACCAATCTTTGTGCTTCCACTTATAATGATACCACATCGGTGACCAATACGGCATCCATATCCAAGACTATTTATCGGAATATCAAAACCATTCTTTATACTCAATTTATTATACCTTATCTTGTACCATAAAAACATGGGAATATAAAAAGGAGAGAACTTCCGCTTGTAATCATAATACTCCAATTTTCTCATGCAACGCATGAACTTCTGTATAGGATTCGGCAAAAGTAATCTCTTAATAAAACCCTGCGGAAATACCTGTTCGTTCATTATCTCATCTGCCTTGAGATAGAACTTTAATTCTTTTCTTGATGTTATCATATTTTATTTTTGAATTTAATTTATATAACAGATACGATATAATAGTTGTGATTGCAATCCAGAAAAAAATACTATTTATTCCTGTATATGTCAATAGCGTATATCCAAGACGAACGTGGGCGAGGTAAAAGAAATATGATATTGTTCCCATAAATAAAACAGCCTTACCTTTCATTTCATACCTTGAATTGATAAAAGACAACAGATAGAGAACAGCTATACCTATAGTAAAATCCAACATAACAACTTTACTTTCTAAAATAATCGGTATCATAAGAATAGCTGTCATTATCCAACTGATTTTTGTTCTCTTAGCAACAGCATGACCAAACATAAATGTCCAGACGAAACGGAAATAATGCCCCTGTTCTACACCAAAATACCAATAAGCCCAAAACCAATAAATAACAAAGGCTATACTCAATAAAGTGGTTTGATTCTTCTGAAACTTATCAGATAGGTATGTTATTACATAATAAATAGTATAAAACATAAGTATACAACACACATACCAATCTCTATTTCCCATTAATGACCATGCAAGAGTTTTACAAGCTTCAATATTTAAGTTATGTATTAGATGGATTTCCTTTGGTAACCATAACGACTTCGCCTCTTCATATGTATAGCTATTAGGCAGTATTGAGCACACTAAAAGAAAGACGAAACATGTAAGTAAACATGGAATAAATATCTTTTTCATACTTTTCCACCATGAAGATAAATAATCCCCCTGCTTAATACGCTTTAAAGACATACCATAACCAGAGAAAAACATAAACCAAACCAATGCTGTTGTAGCAGTAGTTTGCCATACAACCTTTGAGATCCCCCAAGGCATATCCATATCAAACTTTCGTTGTCCCCAATGTCCCATAAGGATGAAAACACAAGCTATACCCTTTAATGCTTGCGACATTGTCTTATCAATCACGAATGGTCGAAATTGCCCCCCCCTATATTAGGTTTTAACCCTTTTAAAAAGAGTATACCAAGGATGACAAATATCAACAAATACTCTATATCATATTGTGTAATCATAATTTTTATTTTAAAAGAAACTGTTCCAATTCTATAGCCACAATCGTTAGTTAAACCAGCAATATATTTTAATGTATCGAATCAATTATTATTGAATCCCCTTTAAAATCAAATATATCAGAAATGATTTTTCTTACTACTAAATTTTCCAATTTATATATTGCAGGTTTATCTATGCTATTACTCCATGTATGCTCTACATCATTATATAAAATGCCTAGCAAATAAAAAATATCGTTCACTGATTTTGCATGTTGGAATACTTATAGTCAAAAACAGCTTTTGGTGGAATTGAACTTAATTCAATTTCTTGTATCCCCAAATAGCCAGTAGCAGCAACATGTCCTCCAAAATTTCTTCCTATTGCCTTAGGAGTTAATCTACAATTAATACAACAAATCTTATATCTTGAATTAAGCTTATTGGAAGTATTATCTGCCGTTAAAGTATCACCATTATCCGTTATCGATAATTTGCGACTTACATTGTCACCCCCAATAGGTACATTGGTATCTTTTAGCTCCATCTTCGTTGCTCGTAAAGAATCAAAAGCAGCAAAAAAAAGAACTTTTACCAAATCCATTTGGTGCTACTAGAAGATTATACTTGTTTTCCTTAATCTCCAAATCAAAAGACTTATACCCTATGCCCTTTACCTTTTCTATTGTAACGTTTGTAATCATAGATATCAACCGTTTATATTCTTATCCTTTGATATACTGCCTATATTTATCTAGTGCTTTTGTGAATCCAAAGAAATCACCTTTTTATTTCAAATCTCTTTTTCCTTACAAAATCGATTACCATCTGCCTTTCGTTATTGGTAAAGATACGCCTCCACATCATAAAAATAAATACTAAAGAAGTAATCACACAAGAAACAATAAGACGGGAGAATCCTTCTACCATCAATAGTTGTGGCAAATATCCCAAAGCTAACATTAATATAACAACACTTATAACAGGGAAAACGATTTCCCTAAAGAATGTTATGATTTTTAAATTTGAAACTTTATTAGCATATCGAATTATCACCATATTGCCACCAACTGCCCAAATAGTAATCATAGCTATATAAAGCCAATAAGGAGCACCTCCAAGAATATAGGCAATATATGTAACGATAACCGGTGCTATATTCATCATACTCTTATAAATAGCATACCATTTGATGTTGCCCTGTGCATAAATCGAAGTTGCTGCACTACTTGCCATCTGGCATATAATGGTGATAACCAGTTGAAGACAACAGAACAAAGAAGTCCATTCAGGAACGCCTTTCAGCCAAACATTTAAGACATAGTGCATTTCCAACATGAATGGAATGGCAAAAAAAACAATTAACAATGTAGAATATTTACCACTTGCAAGTGTTGCCTTATTCATAGCCTCAACGTCTTGAGCTCCAGCCCTTTTAACTATGACAGGATTTACAGCCTTCATTAAGTTTAAAGAGAATGTAGACATCTGACCATTAACCTGATTGGCGATACCTTGGGCAGCATTCAATATTGTTCCAAAAAAATGGTTCAATACCAATCCCGTACCGTAAAAAGATACAAGACTTGAAATAGCAGTCAGAAAATTCCATCCAGAAAACGACGCTATTTCCTTGACCAATCCTCTACTCCAATATTTTTTTAATCCGATAAAACATTCCTCATATTTGCGATGACAATAAATCTTCATTATCGTAAGCGTAACAAAAGGGATAATAGCCATCAATATGCCATAAACTATCAGCTTATCGGATGTTGTATATACACAAGCAAATGCTACTAAAAGTTTAAGAAACGCTTCAAATATACCTATTAATGCATAATAAAGCATATTCTCATGTGCATTCATTACAGCATCGTAGGGAACATTTACGATTGTAAACATCGTGCTTACAACCAAACTTAAGTAGATTACTTCTGCCGCAAATATTCTATCTGGTTGAATGTTAAATATTCCGTTAAATAGAGGATACATTGCTGCCAGCAAGATTAATCCTGTTAATAAGGCTACACCTATATGGAGCACCATACTAACATTAAATACTTGTTTTTTCTTTAACAAGTCATTGGCTCCTTCTGCATAAGACATGAAACGTTGTGTCGCATTAGCCATTGTAGAATTAAGAAATCCTAACATAGTAATGGCTCCACCCACGATATTAAATACTCCAAAATCAGATGCTCCAAGAGAGGCAAAAATCAATCGAGTGGTATATAAAGAAATGAATACAGTGATGCCCATTTTTACGTATAAAAATCCTGTATTCTTTATAACACGAGTTGTTGTTGACATATTTTCACATACTACTTAATTAATCCTTCCACCATGCCTTGAAATCATGATGAGTGACTTGTTTCTCTTTAGGAGGTAGCTGACGCCAATTACCGAACCCATTAGACAAATATAAATCATACTCAGCAAAACACATATATTCTCTATCTTCAAACGGCATCATTATACGTTTATCAAATAAAGCCTTTGGGAAAGGACGTTTTTGAAAAATTCCTTGAGCACATTCAAAAACCATAGGTGAATTTATATTATTATATTTTGTAGCTACTTTTTGAAACCATTTTGCCACCAAATGATTACTCACTAAATAAAAAAATGGTTTTATTAATGTAGATATAACATTTCTAAGAAATGGTTTCCCATTATTAAAATTAAATATAGGAGGAGTATCTACGACTCTGCTATATAAAGCAAAACATTTTCTTCTATATTGATCATATTTCTTCCATTTATCTACATTTTCTGGGACATTGTCAATAGGAAATACATCAATATTTATATTATAAATTATTTCTCCCTCCTGTAAAACCGTCTTTGTATCAAGAACCTTACCAAAAGGAATTCGCCAATTATCATCCCGCTCTAACGTGCTAAATTTGTACCTTCCTTCCCATAATTTGGGAAAAAGTTTTATCATCTTATCGTAATCTTCACGAAGAAGATATATATCAATATCATCATCCCAAGGTATATACCCCTTATGTCTTGCAGCTCCTAGCAAGGAGCCACAAGCCAAAGAATATCTGAGATGATTTGCCTCACAAAAACGGTGCACAGCTGACATTACATCCATCTGAAGCACCTTTAATTCGTCTAATCCAATTTCTCTCATATCAATTCTATACTTTTTTGTTTACTTTTGCAGCTATTTTTGCTTTTAATTCACTACTACTAACTCCATCTGTACGCGCTAACACTATATGTTCTTTTCCATGCTCCTCACACCATCTAATGGCTTTTTGGAAACCTGCATGACTCTGGTCTGGACCTGTCACAAAAATATCAAAATCTACATTTTGGACAATTTGATCAACATCTTCGTATGTAATGACCTCATCAACATAACGAATTGACTTAATCATATATTTACGATCTTCTGTTGAATTCAAAACCTTTGCTGTAGGTTTGTACTTAAGAATAAAATCCCCATCCTGTGCTGCTACAATTAAATAATCACCCAATCCCTTAGCCCGACGGAAAAGCTCTACATGTCCTTTATGCAAAAGGTCGTACACACCAACGGTAAGCACTCTTATGTACTTACGAGGTTTCATACTAGAAAGTTCAATATCTTCTGGGAGAGCGCACCCTGCCTTTCCACAACGAGCCTTAAACTTTTGGAAGTCTTTCTTACGATGATACAGTAACCAAGAATAATATAAAGAATTTGGAAGCTTATCTTGAATCCATGTTGTTACCCAATAACACCATTTTTTCAGTATATTTTTAGAATAGAACACTGTTTGCTTAGGTATTATCCAATCTTTACCATATTGAAAAGTAAAATACTCTTCCACATCAGCAGGTACATTTAATTCTATCCCTTTGAAATTCCATTTTATTGTATTTTGAAGATATTTCTCGTGAATAAAATCAGAGCCACCAGTATGTCGCACATCACAGCTTATCTTATGAAGTACGAATACCTTTATAAACTGATCTTTACGACGCAAGTAATAAAGTCCTCTTCTTTCATATCTAACCAATTCAAAATCTACATCTTTCAAAAGCCAAAGTATGTCTTTAAAACGCTCTTCGTCTTCTTTCAAAATATAAATATCAAATATAGGCTTCCACGGTTGAAAATCGTCATTTCGGACAATTCCGATAAGAGTACCAAAGGCTGGTCCCCAGTTAATTGCTATCTTATCAAGATATACTGACAAGACATTAAGGTTTTCTAACATTATGTTTTTATCAATCACCTTGTCGCCAAAATACAACAGATGACTATCGTAGTCCAGAAAACCTTTAGAAGTTTTAATATGTGCCATAAAACTATCCTTATTTATGCCCCTAAACCTACATTTTATTAAACCTAAGGGCTATATTATTTTTTTGTTTTTGAGATAATACTATCTGCCAAGACCTCAAGACTGTCAATATAATTAAATTTATCAGTTATTTGCGGAAAAAAGACTTTTCTTATATCAGTACATCCAGCAATTATAGTATCACAACCTTGTGCCTCAAACCAATCACACACAGTAGAAAAACAATGAGAAGGATTTTCCGCATTTGTTACAGGCAAGTATCTGTTCATATTCTTAGCGTTACAGATACCTTTTGTTACAAGAGACTGAAGTTCATCTGTTGGAAAAACCACTTCGGATCCTGGATTAAAATGCTGAATATAAGTTTCATAAATACCAATATTCTTCAATCCATCAGTACACATAACACCTATTTTTTGCCCCCCTAGACTTTTAACAACCTTGGCTACTTCTTCCAATATATTGATGAATTTGATGTCGATTTTCTCTGCCAACTCATTTATGAAATAGTGAGCAGTATTGCAGCACATACACAAAGTATCACATCCACAATTCTTCAAATGTTTACCTATTCTTATATAATCTTCCAAGAAGGATTCTCCTCTCCCCTCAAGATACATACTACGAGATGGAGCTTGTGTTGCCTGCCAAGCAATCATTTCAGGATGATGACAATCACGAAATGCGCCATTCTTAGTGCACTTCTCTTCAATTATATCGAGTAGCTTATTAGTAGCTGCCACTCCGTTACCACCTATAATTCCAATCATAATTTACTTTTTGTTTAAAAAAATTTATAGATTTTGCCCTACTTAGAATATCTTATTTGATTAGTACTGGGATTAGCTTTTCTTAAGTGCATAACCCTCTTTATAGAATCTCTAATACTTTCCTTTGGTTTCGAGATGTTTTCTGTCTTTCTACCTTTTGGACTTACACTATAATGTACTTCTTCTTTTACCATAATGGGCTTAACATGTATCATGTCAGAAGGAACCAACATTTTCTTTATCTCTATCATATTTTCCTTTTTTTTGTTATTTTGACTGTAAGCGGTCACTTTAGATACGTTAAGCCCTAAAATGAATGCTTTTTTATTATCTTTTAAGAAAAAATCATTTGAATTTATGCACAAGCAGTAACAGTAGCCAGCTGCCATCTATGAGCTAGTAAGTCTACCAATTTGTCCTTTGCCGTTTTCTTGATCCTGCGGAACACATCACAAAGTATGAACATCTAATAATCGATTTTGCATAAGTATTATTTTAAATAGACAACTTTATACTATAGCAACTATTTAGCATTAGAACCTTTCGCTTTGTCATAGTATATCAGTTTTTACTTATCCAAATTTCTTAATCCTTTGCTCTTCTTTCAATGAACAGACAAGCAGTTGTCCATTCTTCTCGGCTACGATATAGCCATCCAAGCCTTGAACTACCACCTTGCTTTCATCGGCTGCATGAACCACGCAGTTCTTGCATTCATACAAGCGGATGTCCTTGCCTACCTTGGCATTGCCAGCCTCATCCTGTGGAAGCAAGGTACGGAGGCTGCCCCAGCTGCCTAAGTCGCTCCAGCCGAACTCGGCTGGCAAGGTATAGATTTCCTTCGACTTCTCCATCACGGCATAGTCAATGCTAATCTTTTCGCAGGTTGGGAAGAGTTTGCCAACTACCTCTTTCTCCTGTTCAGTATAGAAAGAAGGTGCCATCTCGTCCATGATGCTGGCAAGCTGAGGCTGGAAGGTGCGGATTGCCTTGCTGATGGTATCAATGTTCCATACGAAGATTCCGGCATTCCAATAGTAATTGCCGGCAGCAAGGTATTGCTCTGCTGTCTCCAGGTTTGGCTTTTCCTTGAAAGCCTCAACCTTGTAGATTTCATCTACGAATGTTGGCTCTGCTGCGGCGATATAGCCATAGCCTGTTTCCGGACGGCTTGGCTTAATACCGATGGTCACGATGGCGTTCTTATCGGAAGTATAGCTCAATGCCTTGCTGAGTATTCGCTGATACTCCGAGGTATTAATGACCAGGGCATCGGATGGTGTCACCACAATGTTGGCATCATGATGCTGCTTCTGGATCTTCCAGCAGGCATAAGCAATACATGGAGCGGTATTGCGAGCCTCCGGCTCTGCTAATATGT
>ERZ1023617.237-NODE-237-length-25691-cov-15.127945_pt1 | contig 25691 bp, 17 predicted proteins | sample MGYA00380328_ERZ1023617 | MGnify/ENA primary metagenome ERZ1023617 (study PRJEB33179, sample SAMN07448977) | human gut metagenome | biome: Human-gut; feature: Human associated habitat; material: Faeces | host: Homo sapiens | place: India: Bhopal | collected...
CTTCGTCTATTCAATAGAATGTAATACTTCGTCCATTCAATAGAATGTAATACTTAACACTTAATACTTAATATTATTGTCCCATTTTTTTCACAAACACAAAGTGCTTTTCAAATACACTTTTAGCTTCATCAACGGGGCGGTCAAAGATGCCGAAGATTGTACTACCGCTACCACTCATGGCAGCATATTCAGCCCCCATATCGTAGAGCGTTTGTTTGATAGCAGCTAATTCAGGGTGATTAGGGAATACCGAAGCCTCAAAGTCGTTTACAACCGTATCTTTCCATTCAGCAATAGGACGTTTGATAGCTTCAGCCAAGGGTGTTTCAGCGGGGTGGGGCACAACATGAGCATAAGCCTCTTTCGTCGATACAAAAACGTCGGGTTTAACCAAAACAATATATTTACCCTTTAGGGAGAGAGCAATAGGACTGAGAATGTCGCCAATACCTGTAGCATAAGCAGCCCTACTTTTAATGAAAAAGGCACAGTCTGCACCAAACTTAGATACACGTTGCTCCATATCTTCGGCAGACAAACCAAGGTCGAACATTTCGTTCAGTCCACACATCATGGCAGCGGCATCACTACTGCCACCGCCAAGACCAGCTCCCATAGGGATGTTCTTATAAAGAAATATGTCTACAGCGGGCAGATTAAATTCTTCTTTCAACGAAAGATATACCTTTACCACTAAATTGTCTTTTGCATCACCTTCAACGGGTTTACCACCAAGGTTGAGTCTGTAGGGCACATCTTCGTCTTCAATCACTTTAATTTCAAGATTGTCGCGTAAGGGGATAGGGTAGAACACCGTTTCAAGATTATGGTAACCATCTTCACGGCGTGCCACTACATTCAGTCCAATATTTATTTTGCAGTTAGGGAGAAGAAGCATGAGTTTTAAGTAATAAGTAATACAAACTATTGCATAGGCAATCAGATAGGCAATCAGAGTTACCAACCTATTATTACCAACCTATTGCATACCTACTTTTCTTAATTAGTAAAATGAATAGGGGGTGGAGTTTTTTACAAAATTACGATATTCGCTTGCTTCTACCAAATCTTTCTTCACAAAGTTGCGTAAAACGCTGTTATACGCCAAACTTTTTGTGTACTTTTGCAAAAACATTAAGAACGTACAATCATCTATTCATGAAAAAATACGTAAACGACCTTCGAGTTTGTGCCGTAGAAATCCCACGTCAGGGCTACGTATTGCTAAAACTCACACCCACCAAAGGGTTGCTTCCTGAAATACTTCCTGGACAATTCGTTGAGGTGCAAGTAAAAAATTCGCCTTCCACCTTTCTGCGTCGTCCCATTTCCGTAAACTTTGTAGATTACGAAGCTAACCAATTGTGGTTGCTTATTCACGTAGTTGGTGAGGGCACACGCCATTTGGCAGAATGTAAGATAGGCGATACCGTAAATTGCATGTATCCCCTTGGCAATGGCTTTACCATCCCCGAAAGTGACGGACGTAAAATTCTCCTCGTAGGTGGAGGTGTAGGCACTGCTCCTTTACTTTACTTTGGTAAAATGCTGCGTGAGGCTGGTTGCGAACCCGTATTTTTATTGGGTGGACGCACTGGCGACGACCTTATGCAACTCGACCTTTTTGAACAATTCGGACGTGTGTATGTAACTACAGAAGATGGTTCGAAAGGCGAACGTGGTTTTGTTACCAACCACAGCATATTAACAAAAGAACAATTTGACGGCGTGTCAACCTGTGGACCTAAACCTATGATGGTAGCAGTGGCACGTTGGGCAACATCAGTAGGTACCCCATGCGAAGCCTCACTCGAGAATCTTATGGCTTGTGGACTTGGTGCTTGTCTCTGTTGTGTAGAAAAAATGGCAGATGGTCATAATTTGTGTGTATGTAAAGAAGGACCCGTATTTAATATCAACAAACTGTCATGGCTCAGTTAAATGTGAAAGTAGGAGGTCTCGACCTCAAAAATCCCGTAATGACGGCCTCAGGCACGTTTGGTTACGGACTCGAATTTGCCGATTTTATAGATCTTAATCGTCTGGGCGGCTTTATTGTAAAAGGTACAACCCTTCGTCCGCGCGAAGGCAACGACTATCCCCGTATGGCAGAAACCCCTTCGGGTATGCTTAATTGTGTGGGATTGCAAAACAAAGGTGTAGACTATTTTTGTGAGCACATTTACCCACAGCTTAAGGACATAGACAGCAATGTGCTTGTAAATGTGTCAGGCTCTTCGCCCGAGGATTATGCCGAATGCGCAGCACGCATTGATGCGCTCGAAGGCATTCCTGGTATTGAACTTAATATCTCGTGTCCTAATGTGAAAGATGGGGGTATGGCATTTGGTGTTACCTGTGAGGGTGCAGCCAGTGTGGTACGTGCTGTGCGTAAGCGTTACAGCAAAACGCTCATCGTAAAACTTTCGCCCAATGTCACCGATATCGCTTCAATAGCCAAGGCTGTTGAGGCTGAGGGAGCAGACAGTGTGTCGCTCATCAATACCCTTATGGGTATGAGCATAGACATCGAACGCCGTCAGTCGCGTTTGAGCATTGGTACGGGTGGATTGAGTGGTGCTTGTGTTAAACCTGTAGCTCTGCGCATGGTACATCAAGTAGCTCGTGCTGTCAATATTCCTGTTGTTGGCTTGGGTGGTATTATGAATGCCACAGATGCCATTGAGTTTTTGATGGCAGGTGCCACAGCTATTGAGATTGGTACAGCCAACTTCATCGACCCCACCACAACAATCCGTGTCATCGATGGCATGAATGAATGGCTCGATAACCACGGAGTAAAAGATGTACACGAGATAATTGGTTGCTTGGGTCGTTAGTAAAACCAAGTTCTTGATTATTTGAGTAAGAACTAATCAATACATCATGCGCCAGCTTTACCCTGTTTGGGGTGAGGCTGGCGCATGAATTTTCTTGATAATTCTATCAAATATTGTGCAGAAAAACTTGTGGATTTTGAATACCTACTTCATTATTTAGCTAATAAACTGCCAAGTTGTCGGGCTTGTTCTAAGACATCAGCGTTGGCTCCTTGTTTCCATTCCACTGCAGGTTCAACAAGGTCCATCTTCATTTTCTCGTTGTAGGCAGTCATTACTTTAACGGCTTGGCTGCTCCAGGTAAATCCACCAAACAAAGCCAAACGGTGTTTGTTGACAATACGACCTTCAAGACGCTTCATTAAATCATCTACAGCGGGGAAAAGTCCACCATTGTAGGTGGGTCCACCAATAGCTAAGGTGTTGTAGCGGAAAATATCGGTCAGTACAGCAGATAGGGGAGACACACTGAGGTTGTGCATAACAATTTTCTTCATACCAGCTTGTGCCGCACCTTGTGCAATAGCTTCAGCCACACGTTCGGTGTTACCATACATAGAACCATAGCAAATAACCAGTCCACGTTCGGTTTCGCCCATAGCCAAACGACGATACGTTTCAACTACTTGTGGAATTTGTTCGGTCCAAACAGGACCGTGTGTAGAACAGATGGTTTGGATGTCAACGCCTGCCAATTTTTTAAGTCCAGCTTGTACCATAGCTCCATATTTACCTAAAATAGTGGCGTAATAGCGTTCCATTTCAGGGAAATAGGGCGTAGTATCCATTTGTGTGTCGATAACAGCCCCATTTAGTGCACCAAAGCAACCAAAGGCATCACCCGAGAAAAGCATGTGTTCTGTTTCATCATAAGTCATCATGGTTTCGGGCCAATGCAACATCGGTGTAAGGTAGAATTTGAGTTGGTGATGACCTAACGACAGCGTGTCGCCATCCTTCACCATAAGGTCTGTAGCTGAAGCAGCCCCATAGAAGCCTTGTACCATATCTAATGTCTTTTTATTACCCACCAATTTAATTTCGGGATAATATTTCTTAATCAAAGCAATGGCCCCCGAATGGTCGGGTTCCATGTGGTTAATGATAAGGTAATTGATAGAACGGTCGCCAATTACAGCACGGATATTTGCCAAATATTCAGCAAAGAATGCCACATCTACAGTGTCTACCAATGCCACTGCCTCATCGTCGGCAATGAGGTAAGAGTTGTATGATACGCCTTGGGGTAAGCTCCAAAGACCTTCGAAACGATGTTTTACGCGGTCGTTTACACCTACGTAATATACTTTTGCTTGAATGTGCATAGTTGTTGTGTGGTTTTATTTGAATTTTTGTATTTCGTAATTGTGTCCAAGATAGTGCAAGGTGAGTGCATAGCATCAAGTGCTACTTGAATGCTTTGCCGAACCGTAGCCTATATTGGCGAAGCAAATATAGCGCAAGGTGAGTGCATAGCATCAAGTGCTACTTGAATGCTTTGCCGAACCGCAGCCTATATTGGCGAAGCAAAGTTATATATTTTCGTTTGTACAAATGCAGAAAATCGATGATTTTTGTGTAAGTTTGCACTCTAAAACAAAAACGATGAGAAAAATACTCCTATATATATTATTGTTTACGGCTTGCATGGCTTATGCTTTGCCCGAACTCAACCGACATCGTAAAAAGCGTACACCCAATGACGAACGCATTGTGTTGAGGCATGCAGACAACTTGCGTTTTTCAGAAAACGAAATGAATGGTGCCCAGCGATTGAGTGGCAATGTGGTGTTAGCTCATGCCGGTATGGTGATGCACTGTGACAGTGCAGTGCTTTATGAAGCTTCGCAAACCTTCGATGCTTTTGGCAAGGTAAACATTGTGCAAGGTGATACATTGACATTGAGGGGCGATAGGTTGCACTATAATGGTGAAACTCAGATTGCCGAGATGCGAAAAAATGTGGTGATGACACATCGCAAGCAAGTGTTACGTACAGACAGTTTAAACTATGACCGCTTGTATAATGTGGGCTACTACTTTGAAGGTGGCGAATTGATAGACGGCAAAAATCATTTAACTTCAGACTGGGGAGAGTATCATACCGATACGCGCAAGGCGACGTTTAATTATAACGTGGAATTGAAAAGTCCAAAATTCCGTTTGGTATCAGATACACTCCATTACAACACCATCGACAAATGGGCGCAGGTTGTAGGAAAGTCAAACATCTATTCGGGTAACGATCGTATTTACACCGAAATGGGCTATTACAACACACAAACCGAAAAGGTGCGTTTGTTTAAGGGAACCCGTCTGTTCAATGGCGAGCGCGAAATGAAAGGTGATACCTTATATTATAATAAGGCAACAGGTGTGATGGAAGCTTTTAGCAATGTAGAGTGCATTGACCGCAAAAATAAAAACATCCTGACGGGTAATTATGGTTGGTATAATGAGAAAACGGGCGAAGCAATGGCAACCAAACGTGCTTTAGCTCGCGACTTTTCGCAAGGACAAGATACACTCTATGTACATGCCGACACATTGCGCATGTATACCTATAATATAAAGACCGATTCGGTGTATCGTGTGTTGCATGGTTACTTCCATGCACGTGCTTATCGCACAGATATGCAGATGGTGGCAGACTCTTTGGTGTTTTCTACGCAGCATAACCATGTAACGCTCTATCGCGACCCTATCATTTGGAGTGATAACCGACAGATTGTGGGTGAGGAAATCAATGCTTTCCTAAACGATTCAACCATCGATTCCATACACGTTGACCGTCAGGCAATGATGATAGAGCAAGTAGACTCAGTACACTTTAACCAAGTGGCATCGCAGCAAATGCGTACTTACTTTGATGCAGAGGGTAATGTAAAAGAAAATCAAGCCATAGGTAATGTGATGGTAGTGAATTATCCGCTCGAAAAAGACAGTACGGTGCTTTATCAAAACTATGTAGAAACTTCCATAGCTCGCATGTTTATGCAAAATAAAAAGATGTCTAAGATATGGGCACCTGCTTCGCATGGTTATTTCTATCCTTTAGGTATGGCACCTGCTGAGCGTACTCAATTACCTGGTTTTGCTTGGTTTGACTATGTGCGTCCCACTTCGCCCGAGGATGTATTTAATTGGCGCGGAAAGAAGAAAGGCACGGCATTAAAACCTTCTATTCGTCGTGAAGCTCCCTTACAAAAGCTTTAAAAAATCGAACACCTATCTTGAATTCCTTTTTATTATAAAATGAGCGATATTATACATCTTTTGCCTGATTCGGTGGCAAATCAAATAGCTGCAGGAGAGGTTATTCAGCGACCAGCTTCAGTAATAAAGGAGTTGGTGGAGAATGGTTTGGATGCAGGAGCTACGCACATACAAATAGTGGTGGAGGATGCTGGCAAATCGCTTGTACAGGTCATCGACAATGGGTGTGGTATGAGCGATACGGATGCCCGATTGTCGTTTGAACGACATGCGACCTCAAAAATTCAGCAAGCCACCGACCTCTTTGCTCTACGCACAATGGGCTTTCGTGGCGAGGCATTAGCTTCGATTGCAGCTGTGGCACAAGTAGAATTGCGTACCAAACAACAAGGGCAAGACTTGGGTACTTGCATCAATATAGAAGGTTCGAAGGTGATGAACCAAGAACCCGTGAGTTGTCCTGCCGGTTCAAACTTTGCCGTGCGCAACTTGTTCTTTAATATTCCCGCGCGACGCAAGTTTCTCAAATCCAACCAAACGGAGTTGAGTAATATTATGACCGAAATAGAGCGCATTGCCTTGGCACATCCTGACATAGCCTTTACATTGCACTCAGGCGGTAATGTCTTGCTCGATTTGCATGCAGGCAACTTTCGCCAGCGCATAGTGGGCATCTTTGGTCGTAGAATAGACAGTCATCTTGTTCCCATTGAGGTAGACACAACTTTGGCGCACATTAGTGGTTTTGTAGGAATGCCTGCTGCAGCTAAACGCAAAAATGCACATCAGTATCTTTTTGTGAATGGTCGTTTTATGCGTCATCCCTATTTTGTAAAGTCCATTCTTACGGCTTATGAACGGTTGATACCCGATGGTCAGCAAGTGCCATTCTTTATAAAGTTTGAGGTAGACCCTTCACGTATAGATGTAAACATCCATCCAACGAAAACCGAGATAAAGTTTGAGGATGATGCAGCAATCTTTCAAATTCTGCTTGCAGCGGTGCGTGAATCGTTAGGTAAATATGGTGCAGTGCCAGCTATTGATTTCGACACAGAAGCTCGTCCCGATATTCCAACCTTTACAGGAGATATGGGACAAGCACCTTCAATTGTTCCACCCACCATACACGTAGACACCTCATTTAATCCTTTTAATAATAAGCATGATGAGGGTACTCTAACCGAGTCGAGTGGAAAAGGCAACTCTGCTTCGTTTGCTTCGAACTATACACCGCGCCCTTCAGCTACTTCCATCGATTGGCAGCAAGTTTATGAAAATGCGCAACGCGATTTAGGTGGAGTAAGTTCAGAAAAACCTGCAACAGAACCCGAAGGTGTGGCTTTAGAGAGTCATTACCAAGATGCTTTTGTGCCTGGAGAAGAGAATACCTTTCCTGCATTCCCTACAGACGATGCAGCCTCCCTTTACGACAAATTGCCCGAAAATGAGCAAAATGAATGGGCGGAGCATACTGCAACCGATTTCTTGCAATACAATGGTCGTTACATTGTGACTTCGCTTAGTTCGGGATTGGCGTTGATTGATCAGCATCGTGCACACATCCGCATTCTCTATGAACGATACATGCGTCAGCTTAAAGAACACAAGGCACCTTCGCAGCGTTTGTTATTTCCTGAAATGGTGAATGTGTCGCCAACCGAAGGTGTTATGCTTGAACATATCATGCCACAGTTGCAAGAGGTAGGTTTTGACATCTCGCCATTGGGTGGAGGTAGCTTCTCTTTATTAGGAACTCCGATGGGTACAGAAGGAATTGCACCAACCGTGTTGCTTAGTTCTATCTTGGCAGATGCTGTGAGTGGACAAGCAGACGCAGCTGATACCGTAGGACATATCATTGCACTTGCCATGGCACGCAAGGTGGCTTTGCCAGTAGGGCAAGTTCTTAATAATGAGGAGATGTTAGCTATTGTGGAACAACTATTTGCTTGCTCTTCGCCTGCTATAACGCCTGATGGAGCCGCAGTTTTAACAACTCTCAAACCTGAAAAGATGTTTTGAGAGTGAAAAAAACGCAGAATACATTAAAAAAAGCAAGTTTCATGTATCAAAAATGTTTTTTTTTTAGTGAAAACGGCTTTTTTCAGTAGAAAAAGTTGCAAGTTATGATTTCTTCTTCTTACCTTTGCAAAGAACTTAAGGTGCAAAGATGTGCACAAATGCCATCAAAGTACCTCCTAAAATAGCAAAACAAAATAAAATTTTAATAGTTCCAAATCATTTAGTTATGAAAAAGTTAATGATTGCACTCGCCTTTGTTGGTCTTGCTTCGACCACAACGGCTATGGCTCAGGAATCAGAAGTTCCTGCTAAGAAGTACAGCGTTGCTACTAACTCATTCTGGGCAAATTGGTTTGTAAGTGCTGGTGTATCTGGTACATCTTACTACACTTCTCAGGAAAGTGGTGTGAGCAAATTCCCTATCAGCAATAAGCGTAGCACTATCGGCTTCACTGCTGCTGTAGGTAAGTGGTTTACTCCTTCTATTGGTCTTCGTACAAAGTTCGACTTCCTCAAAGGTAAGCAGGTAAACACTGAAAACAATCACCCTCTTTACACTTCAGTTACTGCACACGAGGATGTAATGTTCAACCTCTCTAACATGTTCTGCGGTTACAACGAAGAACGTGTATGGAATGCAATTCTTTACGCTGGTATTGGTGTAGCTTCAAAGTTGAACGATGGTAAGAATGCTGATATCTACTACACTGCAGGTTGGTTGAACAACTTCCGTGTAAGCAAGCGCGTTCAGCTCTTTGCTGACCTCAGCATTGGTGCAACAGAAGGTTCACTCGACCAGGGTCCTAAGGATAATTGGTCTTCATTCCAGAAGAATAAGCACAGACACTGGGACAAGAACTTACGTCTTGACTTGGGTGTAACTTATAACCTCGGCAAGTGTAATTGGGATAAGGTGCCCGATGTTGAAGGCTTGATGGCTATGAACAAGGAGCAGATGGATGCCCTCAATCAGTCTCTCAAGGAGCAGCAGGATGAGAACGCACGTCTCCGCGAGATGCTCTCTACTACCAAGAATCAGCCTGTTGTTGAAAACAATACAAACACTAACGGTGTAAGCTCATTCGTTGGTACTTCTTCAAGCGTATTCTTCAACATCAACTCTGATAAGGTTGCAAGTCGCAAGGATCTCGTTAACGTGAAGGAACTCGCTGAGTATGCAAAGGCTAACAATGCTAAGATTGTTGTTACTGGTTATGCTGATAGCAAGACTGGTTCTGTTGCATTCAACCAGAAGCTTTCTGAACGTCGTGCTAACACTGTTGCTAACGAGCTCGTTAAGATGGGTGTTAACCGCGACAACATCATTACTGAAGGTAAGGGTGGTGTGATGAACCTTTCTCCGTTCTCATACAACCGTCGTGCTACTGTAAAGCTTCAGTAATCCATACGCACATTTCTATTTAAAGAAATAAATTTATTGCCAAGCTCTGTTATGGGGCTTGGCTTTTTTTATTACTATATTACTTTGCCCTTTATTACGTAATACTTTGCCAAGTAATACTATATTACTTTTTCGTTCAAATATTTTGACTCAAAAGAATTTGTGAGGCACATGCTTTTGGTACATTATTCAATTTTTTTGTTACATACTTTCTGAATTACTGCAATTTTTTTTGTATTGCAATTTGTTTACACTATCTTTGCCTATCAAAAACACTTCACAAAGATGAAAATGTTAAGTAAACAAATGGCCGTATGGATGATTGCGCTTGTGGGCATATGCAGTCTTTGCGGTTGTGACGAATATTGGTGGGACGATTGGAATGGTCCTTCCAGCATAACAGGACAGTGGAAGGTAGTTGAAGTGACAGGGTGGAATAATTGCCCTTATCGTCAGGGAGACTATTGGACCTTCTATTATAACGGAAACTTTTCTGCCGATGGCTACGGTGATTTAAGAGAACGTGGATATTGGCAAATGAGTGGGCGAACTATTGAGTTTGCATTTCCACCTCATGACAATTACGTGAGCATGTCGGCTTATGTGAGTACGTACGATAACGATTACATGACCTTGCGCGTTAACGACTACGATAATAATGCCAATTACACGCTCCGTATGGTGAGATATTCCTGGTGAGATATTCCTGGTGAGATATTCCAACCGAGAATATCTAAAATATTGACAGTCGCTTTAAAAAGGTGTGACCCTAAAGAGCCACACCTTTTGCGTATACCCTATATACCATCTTCTGGGCAGAAGATGGTCAACACGATAATTTAAACGAATGAAGATTCTTACACAAGAAGAAATAAAACAAAAAATCAACACCCCTCTCTTTCATAAACTTACAGAAACTGCCGACGAACTTGGCTTTGAATGTTACTTAGTAGGTGGGTATGTGAGAGATCTTTTTTTGGAACGTCCCACTAACGATATTGATGTGGTAGTGGTGGGTAGTGGCATCGCTATAGCTGAGGCTTTTGCCAAGAAATTAGGTAAAGGTGCTCATTTAGCTGTGTTCCGTAACTTTGGAACCGCACAAGTGAAGTGGCATCGTCACGAAGTGGAATTTGTGGGAGCTCGTAAAGAAAGCTACCAGCACGACTCGCGTAAGCCCATTGTTGAAGATGGTACGCTTGAGGATGACCAAAATCGTCGCGACTTTACCATCAATGCCATGGCTGTTTGTTTAAATCAAGCACGCTTGGGCGAATTGGTAGACCCCTTTGACGGTGTACGCGATTTGGAAGATGGCATTATTGCAACACCTCTTGATCCTGATATAACATTTAGTGACGACCCATTGCGCATGATGCGCTGCGTACGTTTTGCTACTCAATTAAACTTTACGATTGAGGAAGAAACCTTCGATGCGCTTGGTCGAAATCGGGAACGTATCAAAATTATCAGTGGTGAACGCATCATTGTGGAATTCAATAAAATTATGATGTCGCCTATCCCCTCAATCGGTTTGGTTGAATTGCAACGTTGTGGTTTGCTTTCGCTTATCTTGCCCGAAGTGGCAGCACTCGATTGTGTAGAAACGCGCAATGGTAAATCGCATAAAAATAATTTCTACCATACACTTGAGGTGTTAGACACTGTTGCACAAAAAAGCGATAAACTCTATTTGCGATGGGCAGCATTGCTTCACGACATAGGTAAACCACGTAGCAAACGTTGGGAACCCGCCATTGGTTGGACATTTCATAACCACAACTATTTGGGCGAGAAAATGATAAAACCGCTTTTCCGTCGCATGAAGTTGCCTCTTGATGAACGTATGAAGTATGTGGCGAAATTGGTAGGCTTGCACATGCGTCCCATTGCAATAGCCGATGATATTGTTACGGATAGCGCTGTGCGTCGTTTATTGTTTGAGGCAGGTGATGACATTGACGATTTGATGATGTTGTGCGAGGCTGATATCACGAGCAAGAACGAGCAACGTAAGCAGAATTTTTTGCACAACTTCCAAATAGTTCGCCAAAAGTTGGTGGATATTGAAGAGAAAGATCGTGTTCGTAATTTTCAACCTCCTGTTGATGGTGATGAAATTATGCGCTTGTTCAATCTTAAACCTTGTCGTGAGGTGGGTGCACTCAAAACCGCATTGAAGGATGCGGTGTTGGATGGAAAGGTTGAAAACAAACCTTTGGCAGCACTTGAATTTGTGATGAATCGTGCCAAGCAAATGGATTTAACTACGAACGAAGCGGTTTATGCTGAAGTGCTTGCACAAAAACAAGCAGAAGAAGAGGCAATGTAAAACTCTTATAAAATAATTTTGAAAACCTACTTATCATGACAGAACAACAAATGGCTGCTAACAAGCAGCGCTTTATGGAGTTATGCAACGAACATATTCACCGCGATGGTCTTGACAAGGTGTTAGCTTATCTTGAAAAGAGCGATTTTTATATAGCACCGAGTTCAAGTCGTTTCCATTTAAATGAAGATGGAGGTTTGTGCTTGCACTCCATCAATGTGTTCGAAGCTGCTTGCAAAATCTATAATGAAATGGTAAAGCCTGCCATTATGGATGGAACTTCGCCTTTTACTGAAGAGGTGAGTATGGAAAGCATAGCCATTGCTACGCTCTTTCACGACCTTTGTAAGATAAAACTCTATCACAAGGCAGACCGTTGGAAAAAAGATGAGAATAACCGTTGGGTAACTTATCCAGGCTATGAAGTTAAGGACGATTTCCCTTTGGGACATGGCGAAAAGTCGTGTCTCATGCTAAGTTGGTATATGCGTCTGAAACCCGAAGAGATGCTTGCCATTCGTTGGCACATGGGCATGTTCGACATGGGTGAGTCTGGCTCATCGCTTCGTCGTTCTTTTTATGCAGCAACAGAAAAGTCAGCCCTTGTGTCTATTGTGCATAGTGCAGACTTCTTGGTTTCGAATTTATGGGAGAAAACAACGACTTATTAAAAGCACAGTAACTTAATTAAAAAACTGCAGCTTTCATCCGCTGCAATATACTCCAATCTACAAACACCTATTTTATGAAAAAAACCGTAAAACGCCTTTTAGGTTTCGGCGTGCTGATGCTGTTGTGTTTTGTAAGTGTGCTTTCAGTTCACGCACAAAACAGTAGTCAAGCAGTAGCAGACTTACTGAATCGTATTGGTGGAGCGGGAACAGCCGACCGTTTTGTTACAACCGTAGATGCTTCGATGGCACAAAATGGTAAAGATGTTTTCACCATCACTGCGCAAGCTGGTAAACCTTGCATCAAAGGCAGCAGCACATTAGCTGTGACTACAGGTATCAACTGGTATCTGAACCATTACGCCCACGTTAACTTGGCGTGGAACAATTTAACAACCAATCTTAGCGGTGTGACGCTTCCTACTCCTACGCAAGCCGAAACGCACACTTGTTCAGCCGACTACCGTTATTATCTCAACTACTGCACCTTCTCTTATTCAATGTCCACTTGGACTTGGGAGCGTTGGCAGCAAGAGATTGACTGGATGGCATTGCATGGCATCAATATGCCTTTGCAGATTGTGGGCTTGGATGTGGTATGGAAAAAACTGCTTACTCAGGATTTGGGCTATACCTCAGCCGAAGCTAACAAGTTCATTGCTGGTCCGTGTTTTCAAGCATGGTGGGGTATGAACAATCTTGAAGGGTGGGGTGGTCCTAATCCCGATTGGTGGTACACACGTCAAGAAAAACTTGCTGAAAAGATTCTTGCGCGTGAACGAGCATTCGGTATGCAGCCCGTACTCCCTGGTTATGCAGGAATGGTTCCGAGTGATATTGCTCAGAAAAAAGGATATACGGCTAATAATCAAGGTAATTGGTGCTCCTTTATGCGTCCTTATATCCTCGACCCCAACTCAACAGCATTTGCTGAAGTGTCAGAGAAATACTATAAGCGTTTGCAAGAAGTAATGGGCACGTCAGACTATTACAGTATGGACCCTTTCCACGAAGGAGCTAATACCAGTGGTATTGATGTTCCTTCGGCTTATAGCAAAATTGCTGAAGCCATGACCAAGGCAAATGCCCAAGGTAAATGGGTGGTGCAGTTCTGGCAGTGGAGTGGTGCACAATATAATATCCTTTCAAAAGTAGAAAAGGGTAAACTCATTGTGCTCGACTTGTTTAGTGATGCTCACACGCATTTTGGAGAGTATCAAGGTCACGATGCAGTTTATTGTATGCTCGCCAACTTTGGTGGTCGTACAGGAACCTTTGGTCGTCTTACCAAGGTGATGACCGAGTATTTCAACGAAAAGAGAAACCATAATAATGTAAAAGGTATTGGTGCTACGCCCGAAGCTATTGAGCAAGTTCCTGTGCTTTATGATGCCCTCTTTGAACTTCCTTGGTATAGTTCAGTTCCTGATGCAAAAACTTGGTTGGCTAATTATGCCACGGCTCGTTATGGTACAGAAAACACCCATGCACAAGAGGCTTGGGAGAAAATGCGCAACTCAGCCCTAAATTGTGAAACATCGTTGCAAGGTCCTCAAGAGGCAGTGCTTTGTGCTCGTCCTTCGCTTACAGTAGACCGTGTGTCAAGTTGGGGTGGAACAGAAATCTTCTACGATGCACAAGATGTTGTGGATGCTGCCTATAAGTTGTTGCAAGAAAAGGGTAACTTGAGTGGTGAAAACTATAGCTACGACCTTACCGATTTTTCGCGTCAAGCTTTAACCGATTATGGATATGCATTGCTTAAAGCCATTAAAGAGGCAGACGCACAAGGCGATAAGGATGCTTACGCCAAACGTCGCGATGTCTATTTGCAATTACTCTTAGACGTAGACCAGTTGCTCAACACCAACAAAAACTATCAATTAGGTCGTTGGACAAACATGGCGCGTGATATAGCCAATGAGGTTTCAGGCACCACAGAGGCAGACAAACAATGGCTTGAACTTAACAATGCGCGTACCTTAATTACTACTTGGGGCGACTGGAATGCTTCAGAAAGTGGTGGCTTGCGAGATTATTCATATCGCGAATGGGGCGGTATGATGAAGGACTTTTATTATCCGCGTTGGAAAACTTTCTTCGATAATCGAGATAAGGGTGAAGCACAGCCCGATTGGTTTACACACGATTGGAACTGGGCGCACAATGCCCAATTGAGTTACAGCAGTACACCCGAAGGCAATACAGCAGAAGTAGCCAACAAACTCTTTGCAAAATATTTTGCTGTCGTAACCCTTGCTAACGATAAGACTTATTATGCTTATCGTAACATAGAAAACGACTTTTCTAAGGTATTAACAGCTGTCGCTTATCGCGGACAAAATTATACCTTCCCCATGCAGCAAACAGAAGGGGCGACAGTTGAAAGCTTGGGTATAGACTTTAACAGCGATGGTGTAATTAGCAAGGATGAAACATGCAGTGCACTTACTGCCTCAATTCCAACTGATGCTGTTGCTGGTAAAGTTACTGCTTGTTTGAAGTTAAGTGACGGCACCGTGTTAACTTTCAAACTCTTGTTGAAAGACAATGTGACAACAGACCGCACGGTGAGCGTTACAACTCCCAATGAAGAGTATGGTAGTGTTGCAATCAACGGAACCTCAGAAAAGAGTATAACCAATAAGGAGGAGGTGGTTGTTGTGGCTACTCCTGCCAGTGGATATGATTTTTTGAATTGGACGGATGCAGCGGGTAATGTAGTAAGCAAGGATAATTCTTATACTTATTATGGTGCAGCAGCAGCTACATTTACTGCTCACTTTATAAAAAACAAGTGGGGAACTCCTACTGAGAACACAAGCGATTTAAGCACCATAAGTTCTTATGGTCAGTATCTAACATCACTTGGTGTTTCTCAGAATGGAAGCGAAGAAAGGAAAATTTATGCAACCCAAACTTGTCCCAGTTCACTTTGTCACTCAACCAGTTTAATAACTGCTGCTAAGGGTAGTCAAATTACACTTCATTGGAAATCAGCTGGTGGACTTGGTTATTGCAACCTTTCTGCTTATATCGACTTGAATAATGATGGTGATTTTGAGGATGAGAGAGAATTGATTGCTGCTGTAGGTACGAAAGGAAACAATGGTAATGGAGCGCTTAACGACTACACCCTCAAGGTGCTCCTTCCCTATGAAGTGCCCACAGGTGTAACGCATATTCGTTTGCGTTTTGATAGTGCTTGGGCTGATGGCTTTGATACGCAAACAGGTGCGATGCCTGCAAAAGCAACAACCGCTCGTATGGTTTATGATATACCTGTTGACATTGCGGAAAAAGCCAATACAGCTTGTACGATTACCGTGAAAGCGTCTGACACCAACGGAACGGTAGATGCTAACGGACAACCTGATACTTACACCTATAAAGTTGGTGAGGCAATTGTTTTGCGTGCAACTCCTGCTTCAGGATATAAATTGAAGGGCTGGTTCGATCAATATAATCGTCCCGTTCCGAATAGCTGGGTTGATGGTAATTTCCTTCGTTTCTGTGCTCCTGAAAGTGGTACTTACACAGCCATTTTCGAGCCTGTGAAGGTCCTGATTTCAAAAAGCGAAACAGCTGCAGCAAATTTGGAACCTGGTTTCTATGTAATTAAAGCTTCGACCAAGAACCATGATGGTTACGTTTACTTTCAAGGTAATTCGGAACTTACATCAACAGAGGCTGGACTTTTTCGTGTGAAACGAAATGTAGAGACCGATACCATTGGTATAAATGGTAATTTGGCTTTTGTGTGGTATGTTAATCCTTCAAAGGATAAGAAATTGTTCAGCATGCAGTGTGTAGGAGGAAAAGGAGCTTTTTTTCCGAAGCAAGATGGTAATGGGGGCAATATGGCATTGGCTAAAGATTTAGCCAATGCTGCAGTTTATGCTTATTCTGAGGCTTATGATAAGGGCGTGCTACTTTACGAAACAAACTATAAGTGTGGCGATGGTAGCAATTATTACATCCATTGCAATGGTAATGATGCTGATGCTGAATATCCTATGAGCTATTGGGAGGGCATTAGCGACACGGATGGTGCTGGAAGTTCTGTGCTCTTTAAGTTCTTCAAGGCTAATTTGGCTGCGGATGTACAAACGGCTCATAATACTACTGCACGCGTTATTCCTTTTCAAGCACAGGTTGATAATGAGAACGTAGCAGGAATGCCTTCTTATGGTTTGTTGTTGACAGATGGTGACCATGTTTCCAATCCGTTTGAATACAGTCCTGCGCTCTATAATGATAATCCTACAATTACTCCCTCAATTATTTCAGCAGATACAAAATCTTTGGATGTAAATTTTACGTCAAAAACTGGATGTTATGTGCAAACTGATACTTATTATAAGTTGAAGGTGCGTAATGAATGCAAATTGCAAGCAGTAGGTAATGAGGTGCAAGATAGATTAGCGTCATTAGAGTCAAAGAATGATTTCTTAGGATATTATGGTCCTAACGTTTATTGGATGTTAGAGAAAAGTGGCTTAGGCGTGAAATTGCGTTGCAGTAATGGTAAGTATGTTGAGGCTACTAAACCTGAAACTGACAATTCCGTAACCCCAGCAACGCTTGCTGATAATGGTACTACTTTTTATCTTTATGATAAGCACAGTGAAATAGCTGAGGTTGAAAAGGGTTTTATGCTTAAGTTGGCTAACGACTCTTATCTTGGAGACCATGCAACAAATAATTGTTTGGGTGTATGGAGAAAAAGCGAAGCATCACATAAGGATATTGGTTCATGTTTCAATATCATGGAAGCTTTTTCACTTGATGCTATCAAGCAGACTCTTTCTGAACGTTTGAACACTTTTGCACAACCAACTACAACACCAGCAGAAAATGTGTTTCGCGTAGCAACAGAAACACAAATAGCTGATGCAAAAGCAGCTGTTGAAAATGCAATGACCTATGCTTCATTGATTGAAGCCTACAACAAGGCTTTTGGTGTGCAGCCCGATCCAACTGCTTACTATCGCATCAAGAATGTGGGTTCTACGAGCAAGACCCTTTATCCTTCATCAGCAACTTGCACTGCACGTTCAGATGGTGCGGTTACAGCTAATGATAATCGTATGATAACCCTTTCTGCAACGGACGATGCTTTAGTTCCGCAGTTATGGAAGTTTGTTGCGAATGGAGATGGCACTTATAAAATTAAGAATGCCAACACAAATTGCGCTTGGGCAAATATTGTGAGCTTAAATTCGAACTTTGATATGCCTGTGGAAGACCGTTATGCTGGCAGTCTTACCTTGTTGGCAGTTCCCACAACAAGCCAAACGCATGAGGGTACCATTGCAGATATAAATAATGGATGTTCTACATTTCTTATTCGCAATGGCGAGAAGGCAATTCAAGCTACTGATACTCACATGCAACTTGCTGCAGACGATGTAACCTATAGCAATGCTGCTAACTATTGGCAATTTGAAAAGGTAACCAAATTCTCTGTAAACATTACAGATGCTAGGTATGCAACTGTAGGTTTTCCGTTTTCTGTAAAGATTACTACTCCCAACGTAGCGGTTTATTATGCAAAAGAAGCAGCGAATGGCGTGTTGAAACTCACGCAAGCTTCAGACAATGTAATACCTGCTAACCAAGGTGCCATTCTTTATTGTGCAACAGGACCTACAACTGTTGATGTTGAACTTACGGAGGAAACTGGAAACTTTGTAAATAATAAACTTACGGCAACAACGGCTAAGCGCGTGGGTTTTGCAACGCTGACAACCTATGGTCTTAGCAAGAATAGTGAGGGATTGGTTTGTTTTAGAAAGAATAAATCTACTGATGTTCCAGCAAACAAGGCTTATCTTGATGCCAATAATTATACTGAAAGTACAGGTTCTGCCCAGCAATTACTCTTTAGCTTCGACAATGTGGTAGAAGGTTTGAATAATGTTGTTGTGAAGGGGCAAGATGTGAGATATTATGACTTGAATGGTAACCGCGTGTTATATCCATCACATGGTATTTTTGTAACCGAAAAGGGCGAAAAGGTATTTATTAAATAAGACACAATCAAATTTCAATGAAAAAGACCTATACAACTCCGCAAACAACTGCTATTGCTTTGGATATTGAAAGCAATATCTTGAACGATGTCAGTATACGAGTGAGCAATGATGATAATGATACAATCACTTCAGACTGTTTCCTTTCAAACAAAAAAGAGAATAATGTTTGGGGTGAATCTAAGCGTGGCCCTTGGGGAAATATGAAATAAAGCCTTCCAAAATAGAATAACAAAGTGCTTTAGCGCGGAATGCATACATTATTGAATGTGTGTGTGCCGCGCTAATTTGTAGGTAAGGTGTTCAAAATCTCTGTAACACAGAGTTTAACTGATGAATCCGTTTTTCTCTCTAATTCGCAAGAAAATCTTCGTGCATTTTGCAGAAGAACTTAAAACTTACCAAAATATATCGCAAGACTTGATATTTTGTGCTGATTTGCATTATCCTTACATGAAAAATATTTAACTTTGCCACGCTTTATGTTGTGGGCATATCTCAACATGAAAGAGCATGTCGGCGTACACAAATAAACCGATGAAGTAAAAAACTTGAGTAATATTACAGACACAATAACGAAATATGAAATTTACCGAACGCAACGGACTTAACCTCTTTGAGGTGAACGAAGATGTACTCAGTAAGTGGGACAAGCAAGATTTGTTCCATAAGAGTATGAGCGAACGCGAAGGATGCCCTTCTTTCGTGTTCTTTGAAGGACCTCCATCTGCCAACGGACATCCTGGTATTCACCACGTAATGGCACGTACCATTAAGGACGTGTTCTGTCGTTATAAAACCATGCAAGGCTTCCAAGTAAAGCGTAAAGCAGGTTGGGATACACACGGACTGCCTGTGGAGTTGGGCGTAGAAAAAGAACTTGGCATTACCAAGGAAGATATCGGTAAGTCTATTTCGATTGAAGACTATAACGCTCGTTGCCGCCAAAATGTAATGAAGTTTACGCAAGAGTGGACCGATTTGAGTCACTTGATGGGTTATTGGGTAGATATGGAACACCCCTACATCACTTACGAAAACTCATACATCGAAACGCTTTGGTGGTTACTCGGACAACTTTATAAAAAAGGTCTCCTTTATAAGGGCTATACCATTCAGCCTTACTCACCCGCAGCCGGTACAGGACTTAGCTCGCATGAGTTGAACCAACCTGGTTGCTATCGTGATGTGAAGGATACGACTGCTACGGCACAGTTTGCCATCCTCGATCCAAAGCCCGAAATGACAAAGTGGGGTAAGCCTTACTTCTTGGCTTGGACTACAACACCTTGGACTTTGCCATCGAATACGGCACTTTGTGTAGGACCGAACATTGACTATGTAGCTGTTGAAACTTTCAATCCTTACAATGCTGAACCGATGACTGCTGTTGTTGCAAAGTCGCGTTTGGCTGCTTATTTCAAGGCAGAAGGCGAAAATGCTGATTTTGATGCTTACAAGCATGGTGATAAAGTAATTCCTTATCGTATTGTAGGCGAATGGAAGGGTTCTGAACTCGTAGGTATGCACTACAAGCAACTTATGCCTTGGGTAAAACCTACAGAGAAAGTAGAGGAAACTTCACCTGCTTGGGTAAAAGAGTATGCTGAGGCTCATGCCGATAAGTGCTTTACTTCGGGCATTGATACCTTTGTAGAACTTGCTGAACAAGCTTTCCGCGTAATTCCTGGTGACTATGTAACCACAGAAGATGGTACTGGTATCGTACACATTGCTCCTACCTTTGGTGCAGACGATGCTAAAGTTGCCAAGGCTGCCGGTATCCCCTCGTTGTTCTTGATTAACAAGGCTGGCGAAACTCGTCCGATGGTAGATCTTACTGGTAAGTACTATCTGGTAGACGAACTTTGCGAAAACTTTGTTACAAAGTGCGTAGACGTAGAAGCCTATAGTCATCATGCAGGCGACTATGTAAAGAATGCTTATGCGCCCGAATTTAATAAGGATGGCAAGTATGATGAAAAGGCTGCAGCTAAGGCTGAAGACTTGAATATTGTGCTTTGCATGGAAATGAAGCAGGCTGGTGAGGCTTTCAAAATCGAAAAGCATGTACACAACTATCCGCACTGCTGGCGTACAGATAAGCCCATTCTTTATTATCCTCTCGATAGCTGGTTTATTCGTAGCTCAGCTTTGAAGGAGCGTATGATGGAACTCAATAATGGCATCTTGTGGAAACCTGCAAGCACAGGTTCGGGTCGCTTTGGTAAGTGGCTCGAAAACTTGAATGACTGGAACTTAAGCCGTTCGCGTTATTGGGGTACACCTTTGCCTATTTGGCGCAATGCTGAAACACGCGAGGAACTTTGCATTAGCTCACTCGAACAGCTCTATGCTGAAATTGAAAAGAGTGTGGCAGCTGGTTTCATGACTTCAAATCCGTTGAAGGATAAGGGTTTTGTTCCTGGCGACTACTCAACCGAAAATTATCATCGTATTGACCTTCATCGTCCTTACGTTGACCATATTACATTGGTTTCACCTTCGGGTAAGCCGATGAAGCGCGAGACTGACCTGATTGACGTTTGGTTCGATTCAGGTTCTATGCCTTATGCGCAAATTCACTATCCTTTCGAGAATAAAGAGGTTCTTGACAACCGCACGGTTTATCCTGCTGACTTTATTGCAGAAGGTGTGGACCAAACACGTGGTTGGTTCTTTACATTGCATGCCATTGCTACAATGGTGTTCGACAGTGTAGCCTTCAAGGCTGTTATTAGTAATGGTCTTGTGCTCGATAAGAATGGTAACAAGATGTCGAAACGCTTGGGTAATGCGGTAGAGCCCTTTGGTGCTATTAAAAAGTATGGTTCAGACCCCTTGCGTTGGTACATGATTACGAATTCTTCGCCTTGGGATAACCTCAAGTTCGATGAAGAGGGTGTGCAGGAAGTAGCTCGTACTTTCTTTGGTAAACTCTATCAAACTTACTCGTTCTTTGCCATGTATGCTAATGTGGATAACTTCGATCCCGAAGCTGCCCAAGTACCCATGGAAGAGCGTCCTGAAATTGATCGTTGGATTCTCTCTGAACTCAACTCTCTTATTAAGAACGTGGCAACAGACTACGAGGATTACGAACCTACAAAAGCAGGTCGTTTGATTCAGCAGTTTGTTATCGACAACTTATCGAACTGGCACGTTCGTTTGAGTCGTAAGCGTTTCTGGGGTGGAGGTATGAATACCGACAAACTGAGTGCTTACCAAACACTCTATACTTGCTTGGTAACAGTGGCTAAGTTGATGGCTCCTATTGCTCCGTTCTATGCAGACCGTTTGTATAGCGACTTGACACAGGGTGTGCAAGGTGCTAACGAAAGTGTGCATTTGGCTACTTTCCCCAAGGCTGATGATGCTTGCATAGACAAGGCATTGGAGCGTCGCATGGAGTTGGCACAAGTTGTGTCGTCTATGACGCTTTCACTCCGTAAAAAGGAACATGTAATTGTACGCCAACCCTTGCAGTGTATCTCAATTCCCGTTACTGATAGTCAGTTGCGCGAGGACTTAGAGCAGGTTAAACAACTTATCCTCGACGAGGTTAACGTGAAGGAATTACGCTATGCTGATGCCAACATGTTGGAAAAGAAGGTGAAGTGTAACTTCCGTGTAATGGGTAAGAAGTTTGGAAAACTCATGAAGGCTGTTAATGCTGCTGTTACAGCACTCAGTCAGGATGATATTAACCGCTTGGATGCCGAAGGTAAGATTGCCTTGACGGTAGAAGGACAAAACATTGAAGTGGAACGTGCTGATGTTGAAATCATTAGCGAGGATATGCCAGGTTGGACTGTTGCTAACGAAGGTGCCTTGACCGTTGCACTCGATTTGGAAATTACTCCTGAGCTTAAGAATGAAGGTTTGGCACGCGAAATTGTAAAGCGTATTCAAACATTCCGTAAGGAGAGTGGTTTCGAAATTACCGATCGCATCCATGTGACGATTGAGAAGAACGAAATAATTGACAATGCAGTTGTTGCTTTCAATGATTACATCGCCTCGCAGGTTTTGGCAGATAGCATCAGCACCAGTGCTGAAGTAGCTAATGCGAACACAACCTTCGACTTTGAAGAGTTTAAGGTGGAGGTATCAATTGTTAAAGCCTAATATTTAGTTTGGAGTTTTGAGGTTATGAGGCTTTATAGCCCAATAACCTCAAGATTTCAAACTAATCTTATTATCAGATTAAACTAATCTTATTATCACAAAAAACTAAATTTAAACGCCATGTCAGAAAAAAAACGCTACTCTGATGAGGAACTGCAGGAATTCAAAGAACTCATCTTAAAGAAACTCGAATTGGCAAAGAATGACTATCAGCAAATGATGGATACGCTTAGTAATAAGGGTGGTAATGATGTTGATGACACGATGCCTACTTATAAGGTGCTTGAAGAAGGTTCGCTCAATCAAACCAAGGAAGAGCTTACCACAATGGCAGCCCGTCAACAAAAGTTTATCCAATCTTTGCAAGCAGCTCTTGTACGTATCGAAAATAAAACTTATGGCATTTGTCGAGTAACAGGCAAACTTATTCCTAAGGAACGCCTTCGCGCTGTGCCTCATGCCACACTTAGCATCGAAGCAAAACAAGCCAGATAAAGCACGTATTGTGCACAGTGTGGACATGTATATTAACTAAAACAAATGCAATCGCATACAGACTCTTCAGCCCATGCATCTATAAAAAAGCGCAGCTTGATTGCTGTTGCTGTTGTTTTGGGTGTTATTATAATAGATCAACTCATAAAGTTCGACATTAAAACCACATTCCTTTTGCACGAGGATTTTTGTGTAGCAGGTGATTGGTTTCACATACTCTTTACTGAAAATAGGGGTATGGCTTTCGGCATGCAATTTGTCGGTACTATGTTCTTGGCATTGTTCCGCATCGTAGCCATTGGCTTTTTTTGCTTGGTACTTGCGCGACTCATTAAGCGCAAGGCACCTTATGGCGTGATTGTTTGCGTAGCCATGATTATAGCTGGGGCTTCAGGTAATATTGTCGATAACATGTTTTACGGACTTATCTTTACCGAGAGTACTCCTTTTTCGTTGGCACAGTTAGTACCAATGGGACAAGGCTATGGTAGTTTTATGTCGGGTAAGGTTGTAGACATGTTCTATTTCCCACTCTTTACTTGGCCTGATTGGATGCCTTTAGTAGGTGGCAACACATTCTTTGGTGCTATTTTTAACTTTGCTGATGCAGCAATAAGTTGTGGTGCCGTAGCTTTGTTGTTGTTTTATTACAAGTATATCTCGCAGTCTAAAATTTTTGATTTTTCAAATAGCAAATAAATGTCTATTCTTATGCAGCTACACCGTAGTATGTCGGTGTTATGTCTTGTCTCTTTACTGTTCCTTCCGCTCATGCAGGCGTGTCATTCTGATTTCCCCGATGATGTGTTGAAACCAAGCAAGATGGAAGATGTGCTTTATGATTATCATATAGCACAAGCATTAGCGCAGCAGTCGGCAAGCGACAGTATAGACTATAATATACGTCTTTATCAAAAGGCTGTATTTGAGAAATATGGCATTAACGAGGCTGTGTTCGATCATTCTATGCAATGGTATGAACGACATAGCACACAGTTGAAAAAAATATACGAGCATATTGCCGAGCGTTTAGGTGGAAATGCTAATGGAGGTGCTGTTAACTTTGCAGGGCTTAATTCTGTTAGTGGAGACACTTTAAGCATTTGGAGCGGTCCGAGCAGTGCATTGCTTTGCTCGCAAAACGTAAATCGTTTTTGTTTTACCTTGCGTGCTGATACTGCATTGCAAAAAGGGGATATGTTATATTGGAAATTTAGTAGTCATTGGTTTTATCGCGAAGGTGAACATCGTGCTGTAGCTTCAATAGCCATACATTATGAGGGCGATTCTATTTCAACTATGCAGCAGTTTGTCTATTCGGATGGCGAACAATACATCTCTACCCAAATAGGTAACCGAAAGGTGTTAAGCATTGATTGCTTTATTTATCAATGTGCACCATGGGCTGACCGTGTGCGTATACTTTCTATTCAAAATATGCAGATGTTCCGTGTGCGCCAACATGAGGTTCCTGAGGTTAAGGAGGACGCGTTGTCTGATAGCATAAAAAAGGAAGAGAAAGCTTCGCTCAATGCGCATCAGCGACTACGAGATAGTTTGTTGAAGCTCGACACGTTGAATGAACGTAAACCACATTTTATTTAATGTGTGAGAAGTTTATTATAAAGAAAAAAATTACGAGTTTGGTAGCAGAAATAGTTTTGCCAAACTCGTAATTCTTTATAAGTAGGTAATGAAGACGTCTAAACTTTTCTGACGAAGATTAGATTTAAACTTTTATCTCTTTTCTAAATTCAATCTTTACCTTTCCTTTGGACCGCTTTTAATAATTTTGAAAAACTACTTATCTGTTTAGTTTATGTGTAGAAAAATAGCTTTTCCTCGTGTTATAATGCAAGATGGTCGTGTTTTGCGTCGTGAGGTTATTGTGTTCGATTTACAGGGTTTTCCTATTGACCATTATCCTTTAACCCAAGAAGAGGCTTTTGTGGAGTGGTATAATCGTAGTTATAACTATGGGGATAAGGTTTAAGGGGGAAATGTTGTACACAAAAAGTCTATTGATTAACTCGACCAAGTTGATTGATTAACTCGACCAAGTTGATTGATTAACTCAACCAAGTTAATTGATTAACTTTGCCTTTTCTATTGATTAACTCGTACGTGTTAATTGATAGACTCAAAAAGGGGGTATTGCATACGGATTTTGCGGATAGAACAGACGTCTATCTCTTCGGACAGAATGGGAAGAAAAGATGATGGGTTCTCTGTAGAATAAAAGGTATTTACTGATTTTCCCAAAAAGCAGCCAAAAGTGTCGAAAAAAAGTATGTTGACTTACTTTGCCATTTATGTTAACATACTTGGCAAAGTAAGTTAACATACTTCGACATGTTAGTTTAGTTACTTTTTGAGTTTGTAAATTGCTTGAATGCGTGTTTGCTGTCCGCATCGCCTCTTGTTTTATGGAAAACGAATATTGAAGGCACAAAAAAAGGAGAACCTTTAAAGATTCTCCTATGTTTAACGTGGGCGTTGACGGATTCGAACCGCCGACCCTCTGCTTGTAAGGCAGATGCTCTG
>ERZ1023617.238-NODE-238-length-25634-cov-29.340123_pt1 | contig 25634 bp, 19 predicted proteins | sample MGYA00380328_ERZ1023617 | MGnify/ENA primary metagenome ERZ1023617 (study PRJEB33179, sample SAMN07448977) | human gut metagenome | biome: Human-gut; feature: Human associated habitat; material: Faeces | host: Homo sapiens | place: India: Bhopal | collected...
TACCACATACGGTAGAGAGAAAAAGGCATACGACTACATGACAGCCAAAGGCATTACAGCTTTCTACCCTACACGAAAAACAGTAAAAATTATTAAAGGCAAACGCAAAGTTGTAACAGAGTCACTATTACCAAACATTTTCTTCGCCTACGGTACCTTAAACCAACTCAAGATCTTCGTTTACGACAACATAAACCTCCCCTTCCTCCGTTTTTACTATCGCCACGTTCACGTTGGACGCATAATTGAGAAGATTCCAATGACAGTGCCAGACTATCAGATGGAAAGTTTGAAAATTATCTGTGCTGCCGATACGGATAATACCATCGTATCATTTGTCAAAGTTCCAAAGTTCGAAAAAGGACAGTTAGTAAAAATTATTGATGGACCATTTAAGGGAGTGGTTGGAAGAGTTGCAAGATGGCAAGGTCAACAGAGGGTGGCAGTTGTTATGCAAGATTTGGTGACGGTTGTAACTGCATATATACCAAGTGCTTATTGTGAGATTATTGATTAAAAGTAGAAACAACATATAAAGAGACGTTTACTTAAAGACACATAAAAATATAGCAAGTAAGTTTTCCACGATTCTTTTTAATGTTGTTTAAAGTTTGAATTAAAGTTGACGTATAGGAAAACAGCGTCAAAACAAATGCATTATATAATGAAACGCGTATTTTTACGTTATTCCATTTTGCTACCCTCATTGCTTGCCATATCCTGTACTAAGGATATTGTAGATACAACAGGAAATGTAGTTGGAGTAGTTAGCGATTCTCGCTCAGGAACTTTTCTTTCAGGAGTATCTATTGATTTGTCGCCAACGGGGAAGACAATTACTACTGGTGTTGATGGGAAATATGAATTTAGAGATATTGAATCGCAAGAGTATTCAATATCAGCAAGTAAGTCTGGTTATAAATCAGATAAAAAAACAGTATTTGTACAAGCAGGAAATGATACTAGCCTAGATTTTCAGTTAACGCCCTCCACCGGCAATTTAATACTTTCACAAAACTCCATTGACTTTGGCAATGAGACAACAACATTAACATTTGATATTTCAAATAATGGCTATGCAGCGCTTACATGGCAGTTGAGCGAGGGTGCCTCATGGATGTCATGCAATCCTACCTCAGGGATAACACAAGTAGGTGAAAAATCATCAATTATAGTCAATGTAGATAGAAAAGGACTCGAAAGGGGAAACTATTCACAAACAATAGCCGTATCATCAAACGGAGGAAGTGGTATTATTAATGTCAGCATATCTGTTCAGGGATTAACAATAAGTATTTCTCCAGAAGAACTTGATTTTGGTTCTACCACCACGTCAATGGAATTGAATATAACAAACAATGGCAGTGGCAACATCTCTTATACTCTTACTCCTTCAAACAGTTGGATAAAACTTTCTCGTTCAACTGGAACATTTACCAAGACCGAGAACATAACTGTTAGTGTCGACAGAACGTCCTTATCAAATGGTGATCATTCCGGAAACTTAACACTAACAATAGGAGAAGACAAGGTTAACATTCCGGTAAGAATGAACATTCCTTCTAAAGAGAAGCCTACTGTTGCATTACAAATTATTGATAATGTAACCTATAGAAGCGCTGTATTCAAGGGAGCTATCGCCAACATTGGTAGTTCAAAGATAAACAGACACGGTTTCTGTTGGTCTACATCAGAAGAGCCAACAGTATCAAGTAAAGGCATATGTAATCTTGGAGACAGCGAGAAGGCAAAGGACTTTACTTATAGTGCCAATTCACTTCAGCCAAACACACATTACTATGTTAGAGCATACGCAGAGAACATAGAAGGTATAAGTTATAGCAATCAAATAAAGTTTCAAACAAAAGGAACTCCTCAACTGCCAACTGTTGAAACAGGAACCGTATCATCCATTTCGTCATCACAGGCACAGGTTACTGGAAACGTAATAAGTATAGGTAATACAGATGAACTTACCCAATATGGACATGTATGGGGAACCAAACCATTACCAACCACATCAAATAGCAAGACACAACTAGGAAATACAGAAACAACAGGAACATTTAACTCAACCCTAACAGGACTTGCTCCCAATACATTATATCACGTAAGAGCATACGCTATCAATTCTGTAGGTACATCATACGGAAAAGAAACAACCTTTACAACATCATATGCAGATGTAGATATCAACACAGGAAGCATTAACAACATTACACACAATGCAGCCACTTGTAATGCTTCTATAAACTCTAAAGGAGGACATACAATCACAGAAAGAGGATTTTGTTGGGGTGTTTCCATAAATCCAACATTGGATGACAATCATAAGGCATCTACATCTTATTCTAATACATTTACCGCAAACATTTCAGGTCTTTCTGAAAGTACCACATATCACATCAGAGCTTATGTCAAAACGTCTGATGGTAAGACATTCTATGGGAATGATGTGGCATTTTCCACTACCGCCAGAGGAGTAAAGGTAACAAGAGAGGAGTATGGAGAAGATGAAAAATGGTAATAATAATAAGATGATTTTGTTAAAATTTAATAAAAATAAAATGAAACGATTTCGTATTTTTTTATCACATATATTAATAGCTATTATATTATTATCACTATTAGGGTGTTCTAAGGAAAACACTTTGAGCGATACGAAAACATACAGTCGACAATATCAGTTAAAACTTGATTGTAGTCTAATTGATTATGATGCTAATACACGTGCTACAAGAACCGAAGAATGGGAAAACAATTCGCATATTTATATATCATTCATTAGTTCAGGTAAAAGAATTATCGGTTCTGCAATTTACAATGTTAGTAATGATTTATGGACTTTAAGTACTGATGAGGAAATTCCTTTAGGTACAATCGGTGAATGTGAGGTCTACTATTTTAATGGAGAACAGACACTCCAAGATGGAATCGTTAGAATTCTTGACCAAACAGCCGTTTATGCTGATTTGGGTGGTAACTTTAAACAAACACAAGACTTAATCATTATTAAAGCAAATCTAACTCCGGTAACAGGAAGAATTCGTTTTATGGGAGATAAAGGTTCGATATTTCGAATTACTGGCATAAATACATATTGTTCTTACAACCAATTGTCCAATGAGTTATCAACCGAATATTCAACTCATTTGTTAGAGATTGGTGAAGATGGATTTTCTCCATATCTTTATGCGGGTTTTCCCAAAGGTACAAATAGACTGTTTCTAACCATGGGTACTTCATCATTTTCCAAAACGTGTTCTTCAAACGTGTTAATACAAGGAAAATCTGGTGTAATGGCTTTACCAACAAAAGAAAATCATGAAGGATGGGATATGATGGAACTAAGTCTTCCAAAAATCAGTTCATTTGATTTGTCAGAAATAACAGATGTTTCTGTTTATGCACATGCATATGTAAGTAATATCGGAGATTGGCAACTAATAGATGCCGGTTTTGTATATTCTCAAAATAACTCTTCTCCAACAGTAACAGATAACAAGGTTTCATTTGGTTATAGTAATTCTATTAGCGGCAATATAAATGAGTTAAAAGCAGAGACATCATATTATATTCGTGCTTATGCCGTTAATTCCAAGGGTATTTCTTATAGTGAAACAAAACAATTTACAACAAATTCAGACCCAAGAATATGGGATGGAAAGAGTGTTGCTAAAAAATTTGGAGGAGGAAATGGTAGTGAAAATAATCCAATTCTTATATATACCGCAGCACAGTTAAAATTGTTGGCAAATAATGTAGAAGAACAAATAACTGATTATGAAAATGTCTATTTTAAACTAATGGCTGATATAGACTTAAATAATTACGAATGGAATCCAATAGGTACAGTTGGTCATTTACGTCCTTTCAGAGGGACTTTTGATGGTGGTGGACATCAAATAAAAAATATAAATGCAGTTTTAGAAGATGCTTCAAATCCAATAGAAGGAAATGGACTTTTTGCATATATAACAGATGGCTGTATTAGAAATCTAGCAATTTCTGGTATTGTGCATATGGGGAATAATTCTTCTACTGGAGCCTTTGGTAACGGAATTGGTAATGCAAAAATTGAAAATTGCGTGAGCTATTGTACAATGGAAAATGGTGGAGGTATTTTAGGTGGTAGTGCACATTTTAGAAATTGTGTAAACTATGGAAATGGAGCAGCAGCAGGAATTAGCCCAGAAAAAATTTATTCAACATTGGATAATTGTTATTGGATTTATGATATAGCTTCAAATATAGGAAATAAATATAGTGCTCTTACAGCAAATATTGAAGGAACAGGTAGTTCTTTCGCATTTGGGGAAAAAGCATGTTTAATATCTCCCGATTACAAAGAAGATCTTTTGCAAAAATTGAATAATTGGGTCTATATGCATGATGGTGAAATACATTATAATAAATGGGAATATAAAAAAATAGATGGTAAATATACTGTATTTTTAATTCCTGATTAGTGTTTACTAAGCAACATATAACTATTTGATATTTAATGTTTTATAGTATATAATTATGACAACTACAATTCTTAGATTGTGTTTCTGCCTCTTTGTTCTGATGGCAGGAACTGTGCAAACAGTAAATGCACAGGAGGATGTTTACGGTAAGGAGATGAAACTTACCGAAGCCGAGAGTTATGCTTTGAAGAAGCCTGGAACCAGAGCTGCAGGTAAGGGAGTCAGCTCACGCGAGTCTGTTGCTGTCCAAGTAGCAAGAGCTCAGGCAAGGGCTGCATTTGCAGAAGCGATCAGCTCTGCTGTAAATTCTGCACTTAAAATATCCGGTTTCGATGTCAGCCAATATGCTGGTGACGATGAAGAGGGACATGAAGTGAGTGATGGTGCAGAGAAAACAAACACTATGATAAAATCTGTCTCTAAGCAGGTAATAGAGAATACACAAGTCGTAAAGACTAACAAATTCTATAATAAAAAGACTCGTAAATATACAGTCTTTGTTTGTCTTGAATACAATGGAGACATTGCCAAGCTGTCTAAAGAGATAGCGAATAAAGTAAGTCAGAAAATATCTGACGAACAGCGTATGAAGATTGACTTTGAGCTGGAAAACTTCGAAAAAGAAATCGAAAAAGAATTAGGCAACAATACAACTGAAGAAGATGATGAATAAGACTGGTAAGAGCATTAAAAAGTGGTTGTTAGCACTTATATGTCTGACAATCCCATTGCTTTCCTTTGCTCAAAAACCTAAATGGGTTGGCAATACTCCTACAGAAGGCAATAGCACTTATAAGTTTGTTGAGATTGTCTCTGCAGGAGGTAGCGTATCCGCAGCTCGTACAAACGCTTTATCTGTCTTGGCACAAGACGAGCAGGTACATCATGCAGTAGAAGCAAACGTAAGAACCGGTATTCTTACAAGAATTGACCAAGAAACCGTAAATGGCGACATTGATGAACGAATCGAAGATGAGATGAATATCAATGTGTCGCTAAAAGGAAAAAACTATCGGCTTCAAGCTGTAAAAGTGGACGAATATGTAGCTGGCAATAAATATGGAGAAGTAGAATTGCATACCTTATTTATGGTTGCGGTCTGCAACAATCCTAAGTTTGACAGAACATATCTGACCACATCCTACGGAGCTACACCCGTTGCAATGTCTGTCATTCCCGGTTTAGGTCAGTGGTATAAAGGCAGTAAGGTGAAGGGCATTAGCATGTTCGCAGCCGAAGCAGCCGCCGTTGCCGGCATAATTGTTTGTGACAATCAACACGCCTCATACATAAAGAAAGCCAAGGAACAACCTAAGTATGTAAAGGAATATAGCTCCAAAGCAGATAACTGGGAAACAGGACGAAACATCTGTATCGGAGTCGCTGCTGGTATATGGGTTTATAACATTATTGACGCTATAGTTGCGAAAGGCGCAAAACGTGTAATTGTAAGACGAGCGGACGGAAATAACTTATCCATGTCTCCGTATGTAAATCCCAATAATGGTGCAGGCGTTTCATTTGCATATAGATTCTAAAAAAGACGATGAATATAAAAAGCTTAATAACTACAGGAATTATTGCCTTGATGCCACAAATGATCATGGCTCAAGGCAATAGTTCTTTTAGCCAGTATAAGGCTAAAAGACAACATAAATTTGACAATTATAAGGAACAACGAAGGAAGGAATTTGAAGAGTATAGGCGTAAACGCAATGAAGAATTTGCAAGCTTCATACGCAACAAATGGGGGAATTTCGCATCAAAACCGGTGACTCCTAAGCCTAAAGACGAGACCGTACCACCTATCATTATCCCTAAGGACAACATTCCTCCAGTCGATCCTAACCCTAAACCCATTTCGTTTGAGGACGTTACTCCAGCCCCCCAACCCAAGCCACAGCCCGAGCCTATCAAACCCATAGAGGAAGTACCGGTAACGACTGTTCAACCATCAGTGTCATTCAGATTCTTTGGAACAACAGACAAGGCAAGGTTTGACAAGAAAAATTGTATTCGCTTGTCATCCCTCGAAGAAAATTCCATTGCTGACGCTTGGCTTGCCATGTCTGAAGAGACTTACACCAACCTCATACACGACTGCCTTTCGCTCAGAAAAAAATACGAATTATGCGACTGGGCTTATCTTATGATGCTTCGGAATGTTGCTGAAACTATATACGGAAAAACCACCAATGAGGCTGTCCTGCTTACGGCTTATTTGTATTGCCAATCAGGTTATCAAATGCGATTGGCTATAGACGGACAAAAACTATGTCTGCTTATAGCATCAAGACACCACATTTTCGAAAAGCCTTACTACGAAATTGACGGAGCCAAATATTATCCGTTCCTCCATGATGGAGAATCGATGAACAATCGTGTGCAGATATGTACGGCTTCGTTTCCCAAGGAAAAGTCAATGTCGTTATTGGTTCCAGCAGCACAAAAGTTTGCCATCAACTATAATGGTGAGCGACTTATTAAGTCTGAACGCTATCCCAATGTAGCGGCAACTGTGAAAATCAATCAGAACCTTATGTCCTTCTACAATACTTATCCTACTTCCATGTTGGACAATAACATCATGACCAGATGGGCTATGTATGCTAACACTCCGTTGGCTAAGGACGTTAAAGAGCAATTATATCCACAGTTGAAACCGTTAATCAGCGGAAAGTCGCAGCTCAAAGCTGTCAATATATTGTTAAACTGGGTACAGACGGGCTTTGAATATGAGTATGATGACAAGGTGTGGGGAGGAGACCGTGCTTTCTTTGCAGAAGAATCTCTTTACTATCCTTATTGTGATTGCGAGGATCGTTCTATACTCTTTACTCGTCTTGTACGTGACCTCCTTGGCTTAAAATGTATTTTAATCTTTTATCCTGGTCATCTTGCAGCAGCAGTTTGCTTCACAGATTCTGTAGATGGAGATTACATACAATTGAACGGAAGAAAATACATAGTTTCTGACCCTACTTACATTGGAGCACCTGTAGGACTTACCATGCCCAATATGGATAATCAATTAGCTAAAGTAATACTATTACAATAAATATGATACTGTTTAAGAAGAAACCTATTTGCAAAACTGATAAAAACATGTTGTCAAAAGTTGTGCAACAAATAGACGATTATAAATGTTTTTGTGACAATTGCCTCGATAAAAATAGATGTAACATCTATTCTGTTTTGCAAAGTTATGGTACAGGTGTACATAATTGGGAACCAATAGAACATATATTGCAAGGAGTACTTGAAAAAAGAGTTTCTATAAATCAAACATGTAAAAACAGAGTAAAACATGATAACAAGTTTATTAAAAATTCTATCAAGAATACGCCTAACAAACCATTCAAATAAAGAAAAAGGAAACATAATCTCTGAAGATTTGTTGAGTATAGAACCATACAAACAAGAATGTTTAAATAATCTAAGAGATGACTTGTCGTCTATCAAAAAACGCATCAACACGTTGATTGCCTTATTAATCACCCTAATTGTAGCAATTTTGATTGGTTTTGCCTCTGAAACATCTGAAATCAAATGGATTACAAGAGCTGTTTTAGTTGGCAGCATTATATTAGTATCTTTTCTTTTGCTTTTTGATGTATTATTATATATGTTGGAGAAAGAACTATTTGATGAACGGAGCAATAACAAAATCTCGAATCAACAGATAATATCTCAAAGACAAAAATGGTTAAACTATTCACATAGGATAGCTTTTCTGAAATATCTAATTTTGTGTGTCTTGCTTTTTGCCACGATTGTTATCTTAATGTAAGCACTCAAATTATGGCTTAATAATAATCGAGTAGGAAGAAAACTACTTCGTTTTCCTCCTACTCGATTTTGGGATAAAAATCAGTTAGTTCTGATTTATACCTTTATAATAAGCTTACTCCCACTCAATTGTTGATGGTGGCTTAGACGAGATGTCGTAGCAGACGCGGTTTACGCCCTTCACCTTGTTGATGATCTCGTTAGACACCTTTGCCATGAAGTCGTAAGGGAGGTGTGCCCAGTCGGCGGTCATGGCGTCGGTAGAGGTAACGGCACGGAGAGCAACGGGATGCTCGTATGTGCGCTCGTCGCCCATTACGCCTACAGAGCGTACTGTCGAGAGGAGCACGGTGCCTGCCTGCCAGATCTGATCGTAGAGCGAAACCTCAATCTCACCGTTCTGCATGTCGGCGGGAACGCCGGCTGCAAGTACGCGGCGTGCGTCCTCACCAGAGAGGCGAACCTTATAGTCGCGCAAGCCACGGATGTAGATGTCGTCAGCGTCCTGAAGGATGCGTACCTTCTCGGGAGTGATGTCGCCAAGGATACGTACGGCAAGACCCGGTCCGGGGAAAGGATGACGTGTGATGAGGTGCTCGGGCATGCCCATTGAGCGTCCCACACGACGAACCTCGTCCTTAAAGAGCCACTTAAGGGGCTCACAGAGTTTGAGGTTCATCTCCTTAGGCAGACCACCCACGTTGTGGTGGCTCTTGATTACCTTACCGGTGATGTTCAGACTCTCGATGCGGTCCGGATAGATGGTGCCCTGTGCGAGCCACTTGGCGCCAGTCTGCTTCTTAGCCTCAGCATTGAACACCTCCACGAAGTCGCGGCCGATGATCTTACGCTTCTGCTCAGGATCGGTTACGCCTGCAAGGTCTGAAAAGAACTTCTCGCTGGCGTCAACGCCGATTACGTTAAGACCGAGGCACTTATAGTCCTCCATAACGTCACGGAACTCGTTCTTGCGGAGCATACCGTGGTCGACGAAGATACATGTGAGGTTCTTGCCGATGGCCTTGTTGAGGAGTACGGCTGCAACGCTTGAGTCTACACCGCCAGAAAGACCAAGGATTACCTTGTCGTCGCCAAGCTGAGCCTTCAGCTCTGCAACGGTGGTCTCAACGAACGAGTCAGCGCTCCAGTCCTGACGGCTTCCGCAGATGTCCACTACGAAGTTCTTGAGGAGCTGTGTGCCCTGGAGAGAGTGGAACACCTCAGGATGGAACTGTACTGCCCAAACGGGCTGCTTGGTGGATGCGTATGCCGCAAACTTTACGTTGGCGGTAGAGGCTATGCACTTGTAGTCCTCGGGGATGGCTGTGATGGTGTCGCCATGGCTCATCCATACCTGCGAGTTCTCCTCGAATCCCTTGAAGAGGGGATTGGAAGCGTCAAAATGCTCAAGGTTTGCACGACCGTACTCGCGTGAGTCAGCCGACTCAACCTTTCCACCGTTGGCGTAAGAGATGAACTGTGCGCCATAGCAGATGCCAAGCACCGGAATCTTACCTACGAACTGGCTGAGATCCACCTTGAAAGCTTCCTTATCATGCACCGAGTAAGGGCTTCCGCTGAGGATTACGCCAATAACGCTGGGATCGTCCTTGGGAAACTTGTTGTAGGGCATAATCTCGCAGAAGGTGTCGAGCTCGCGCACACGGCGGCCGATGAGCTGCGTGGTCTGCGAACCGAAATCAAGAATAATTATCTTCTGTTGCATTACTTTGGTTGTTTTATTGTTTTGTTGTTTACTTTTATAGACTTTGCAGAAAATCTTCGGCTTGTGCGAGGGTGTCGAGCTTGCCGATGTCCATCAGCTTCAGGTCGTCCTTCACATAGCCTACGATGTTATGCGTGGCGCAGGACTTCAGATAGAAGTCGATGATGCCGAACTTGTCGGGCCAGTCGTGCATGGCAGTCAGCAGACGTGGCGACAGCACGTGTATGCCGGCGAAGGCGTACATGCGGCATGACTTAGGATCGAGGTCGGGGTACGGGCTGCGCACCTCGCCCGTCTCGATGTTGGTCCAACCCACAAGGCGCATATCATCATTGAAGAGCAGGTAACGCTTGGTCTTTCTGCTGCTTACGAGCAGCACGGCGTCTACGTGGCTTGCCGAGGCAAGGTCGTAGAAGCTGCGCAGGTCTACATTGCTGAGAATGTCGACGTTATGAATGAGTATGGGTGAGTTGGCATCAAAGAGCGGCTCGGCATGGCGTATGCCTCCGCCAGTATCGAGAAGGCGCTCGCTTTCGTCGGATATGCGGATGTCCAGTCCGAAGTTACTGTTCTGCTTCAGATAGTCGGTTATCTGTGAGGCAAAGTGATGTACGTTGACTACAATACGGTCAACGCCTGCCCCGGCAAGGTTCTCTACGACACGGCGCAACAACGGCTCACCCCCTACTCTCACCAACGCCTTTGGCATGGTGTCGGTAAGTGGTTTAAGGCGTGTGCCCATTCCTGCCGCAAAAATCATGGCTTGCATCATAGATGTATATATATGATTATACTATGCAAAGTTACGGAAAAATAATGGTATTCGCCCCATTATGATTCCACTTTTTCGTTATTTATTACTTTCTTGCCTCCAAGGTCTGCTCTATGCCCTGCTCACGATGGCATATATCCACCTCTATGCCGAACTTCTTATGGATGTGTTCGGCGAGATGCTGGGCTGAATAAACGCTGCGGTGCTGGCCGCCTGTGCATCCGAAGGAGAACATCAGGTCGGTGAATCCGCGGTCGATATATCGCTGTACGTGCGCGTCGGCAAGCTTATAGACGCTGTCGAGGAAGGTGAGTATCTCTCCGTCGTCCTCAAGGAAGCGGATGACGGGCTCGTCCAGTCCGGTGAGCTTCTTGTAAGGCTCGTATCGACCTGGATTGTGGGTGGAACGACAGTCGAAGACGTAGCCTCCGCCATTGCCTGACGTATCCTCAGGAATGCCCTTGCGGAAAGAGAAGCTGAACACTCTCACACGCAGCGGACCCTTACCGTCATACTTCGAGAAGGTGGCTGGTCCGTCCTGCGGATGCGACGGATAGACCTTGCTGTCCGTGGTCTTATATCCGTCGGCACGTGTGATGGCAGGCTCCTCTATGTGGGCGTAACGCGGCATGGCAGTCAAGCGGCGCAGCATGTCCATCATGTAGGGATAAGGGAATACGTCGTCGCCAAGCTTGAGAAGCTCGCGGAGATTGTCCATAGCGGGAGGAATGGAGTCGAGGAAGTGTTTCTTTCGCTCGAAATAGCCACGGAATCCGTATGCTCCAAGCACCTGAAGTGTGCGGAAAAGCACAAACAGGCTGAGTCGTCCCACGAAGTGGCGCACGCTCGGCACCTCCGTGTATTGCTTCAGGGCATCGTAATATTCTGCCACAAGGTCGCGACGAAGCTTGTTGCTGTAACGTGCAGACGCCTGCCAGAGAAACGATGCGAGGTCATAATAATAAGGTCCCTTGCGTCCTCCCTGAAAATCTATGAAGTAAGGATTGTTATTGGGGTCGAGCATTATGTTACGTGCCTGGAAGTCACGATAGAGGAAAGAGTCGGTCTTCTCCGACGTAAGGTCCTTGGCAAACAGACGGAAGTTGGCCTCAAGCTTCAGCTCATGGAAGTCGAGCTCGGACGGCTTGAGGAAGCAATACTTGAAGTAATTGAGGTCGAAAAGCACGCTGTCCTCGTCAAACTCGGGCTGAGGATAACAGTTCTGCCAGTCAAGTCCGCGTGCGCCGCGTATCTGAATGTTCGGCAACTGGCGTATGGTGCGCACAAGCAGCTCTTTCTCACGCTGATTGTATCTGCCTCCGGCATTGCGTCCACCGGCAACGGCGTCGAAGAGCGACGTCGAACCAAGGTCGCCTTGCAGATAACGCAGTCCGTCCTCGCTGACAGCAAGGATGTTCGGAACCGGCAACTGGCGCTCGGCAAAATGCTTGGCAAGATAAACAAAGGCATGGTTTTCGTCACGGCTGGTGCCCACGACACCGATGACAGAGAAGCCGTCCTCCCCTATCAGACGATAATACTCGCGGTTGCTTCCCGCTCCGGCTATGCGTTCCGTGGAAGCGGGCACTTCGCCGCACCACGACTTATACAGTTCGATGAGTTTTTCCATTTATTCCTGTTCCTCCTCGGATTTGTTTTTCTCGAATTTCTGAAGGTATTGTTTCTCCTTCTTGTCCAACCATGTGGTGTAGACGTTATCAATCACTACAGCCAGTATCGCCACTCCCGCGGTTATAGCAAAGGAAAAGGTGATGAAGTACGTGCCCACACATATTATGGTCAAGAAAATCAGTACCTTGACATCCATTAATCTTTTCATACTGCGAAATTATATATTTTTTTTCAGATTCTCCGACTTATCACAATCTAAATTGCAATACATTATTATATATACTCTTTTATTACTGCATAATGGCAGAACATCAGCATCAGGAAAATAGTATACAAAAGGTTGTTTTATTAAAGTATTTGATGTAACTTGTACACTTATTATAAGGGTTTTAATAACAAACTGTAAGTTACAAAAAGTATTAAATAACTCGATTTATCACACCATTTACGCCCAAAAACAAGCATTTGGACACATAAAAACACGCAAACTGTACAATTATTCAAAAACATGATGATTTAAATCAAAAAAACGTGAAAATATTTTGTGGCTAAAAATATTATTATTACTTTTGCTTCCAGATAAAGAAAAACGCTAAAAGTAGCGAAGATTTTTTGATTTGTTTTAGTAGATTAGTTTTTAAGTAGTTTGTTTTTGAAAATCGGATGTCGAGAGACAGCCGATTTTTTTGTTTATACAAGTGACTGTATCATAGCGCAAAAGTAAAACCAACGCAATCAGCAGACAACACAAAAAAAAGGGACGACAGCAAGGCTATTAACCTGCTGTCGTCCCTTATATATTAATTCAATACGTTATTGTGTTCGGCTGATTACATCATGCCACCCATACCCGGCTGGCCCATCGGCATTGCGGGAGCCTTCTCCTCTGGCTTGTCGCAGATGAGACACTCTGTGGTGAGGAACATACCTGCGATAGAGGCAGCGTTCTCGAGAGCTACGCGCTCCACCTTGGCAGGATCGATGACACCGGCTGCACGCAGATCCTCATAGATGTCCTTACGTGCGTTGTAGCCGAAATCGCCCTCGCCCTCACGTACCTTCTGAACAACTACGGCACCCTCGCCACCAGCGTTCTTAACGATCTGGCGAAGCGGCTCCTCAATGGCACGACGAACGATGTTGATACCGGTCTGCTCGTCAGCATTATCACCCTTGAGGTTCTCAAGAGTCTGCTGAGCGCGGATGTATGTGGTGCCGCCACCTACGACAACACCTTCCTCCATGGCTGCACGTGTAGCACAGAGAGCATCGTCAACGCGGTCCTTCTTCTCCTTCATCTCCACCTCGCTGTTTGCACCGACGTAGAGCACAGCCACACCACCGGCGAGCTTGGCAAGACGCTCCTGAAGCTTCTCCTTGTCGTAAGAGCTCTTGGTGTTGGCAATCTCGTTCTTGATCTGAGCCACGCGGTCAGCGATAAGCTCCTTCTGGCCTGCTCCACCAACGATTGTGGTGTTGTCCTTGCTGACAGTGGCCTTCTCACAGGTACCGCAGAGGTCGAGTGTGGCCTTGTCGAGGCTAAGACCCTTCTCCTCGCTGATGACAACGCCACCGGTAAGTGTAGCGATATCCTCGAGCATTGCCTTGCGACGGTCGCCGAAGCCAGGAGCCTTAACAGCGCAAATCTTAAGACCTGCACGCAGACGGTTGACAACGAGAGTTGTCAGAGCCTCTGAGTCTACATCCTCAGCGATGATGAGCATCGGGCGTCCGCTCTCAGCTGCCGGCTGAAGGATAGGCAGAAGGTCCTTGAGGTTGCTGATCTTCTTGTCGTAGATAAGGATGTAAGGATTGTCCATTACACACTCCATCTTGTCAGCGTCAGTTACGAAGTAGCCACTCAGGTAGCCACGGTCGAACTGCATACCCTCTGTAACACCGATGCTGGTGTCGCGGCTCTTGCTCTCCTCGATGGTGATGACACCGTCCTTGCTTACCTTACGCATAGCGTCAGCGAGGAGCTTGCCAATCTCAGGATCGTTGTTGGCTGAAACAGTAGCCACCTGCTCAATCTTGTCATAGTTGTCGCCTACAACCTCAGCAGTCTCCTTGATGTGCTCCACAACAGCTGCAACTGCCTTGTCAATACCACGCTTGAGGTCCATAGGGTTGGCACCTGCTGTGACGTTCTTCAGACCCTCAGTAACGATAGCCTGTGTGAGGATGGTAGCTGTTGTAGTACCGTCACCAGCGTCATCGCCAGTCTTGCTTGCAACGCTCTTTACGAGCTGTGCGCCGGTGTTCTCGAACTTGTCGTCAAGCTCCACTTCCTTAGCAACGGTTACACCGTCCTTAGTGATCTGGGGAGCACCGAACTTCTTCTCGATAACCACGTTGCGACCTTTCGGGCCAAGTGTAACCTTTACGGCGTTAGCCAACTTGTCGACACCGTTCTTAAGCAGATCGCGTGCATCTATATTGTATTTAATCTCTTTAGCCATTTTCGTTAATTATTAATTATCAGTTATTAATTATTAATTGGTTGGATACGTTTGCTCGTTGTTACTTGTTGACAACAGCGAGAACATCGCTCTGACGCATGATGAGGTACTTTGTGCCGTCGAACTCAAGCTCTGTACCAGAATACTTGCCATAGAGGATTTCGTCACCCTCTTTAAGGACCATCTCTTCATCCTTAGTGCCGTTACCAGTGGCAACCACCTTGCCGTGCTGAGGTTTCTCTTTTGCTGTATCCGGTATGATGATTCCACCAACCTTTTCTTCTGCCTGTGCAGGGAGCACAAGCACTCTGTCTGCTAATGGTTTTACGTTCATGATTGTTATGTTTTTATTTTTTAAGTTTACGTTTTATTGTCCGATAAGGCTTCGTGCCTTTCATCGTCGCCAAACATATAGCTAAAAGTGTGCCAAACAATATGGTTTAGCATTTTCTGCCTGTGACAACAAGACATAAACAATGACACAATGTCACATTCGGTATTGAATCTGACAAAAATGACAATGGTGTGTAAAGAAAAAGCTAATGCGGTTTTCCTTTACACACCATTGTAATATTTTTTTAGTTCTCGTCGAAATCCGAGAGGTCAACAAACTTACCACGTGCCTTGCGGTCAGAAATGGCTTTCTGCAGACGGCGGTGGCGATTCGGGGCAATCCACTGACGTGCAAACACGTTGGGGATGGCAACGCCGATGGCGATACACATAATGGTAATGGCAGAACCCATACCGAACTTTACGGCATTGGTAAGCTCACCGACTACGCCCTGCATCTCGATAATAGCCACAAGAGCACGATACATCAACACTCCGGGAACCATCGGGATTACACTCGGGATGGAGATGACATGATGAGGAACATGAAACCAGTGAACAGCCTTGACGCAGACAAGACTGATGAGCGTACTGCCGGCAAGCGAACCGATGGCAAGTCCCATGTCCAGTCCGATATTGTCGTTGGATGGACCCAGATTGACAAAGTTACGCGTACAAACGGCAATGATACCTCCTATAGCCACCACCCACAGCAGACGGCGCGGGATGTTGAAAATCATGGAGAATCCCATAGCCGAAATGGCTGCTGCCGCAGCATAACTAATATAGTTATTGTGTGGTATCATCGGTATCGTCTGGAACTGACTCAGGTCGAAATTGCTCAGTTTCAGGAAGAAAGCAATACCGAACGACATGGCCACAATCATAAGGAAGGTGTTTATGGCTCGCGTCAAGCCCACCTGTATGTAGTTGTCGAGCATGTCATCCACGAAGTTTATCAATGGCACGCCCGGTACGATAAACAGCGCACAGGCAAGCAGCGGATGGAGCGGTGTGCTCGTCCATGTGTCAGGAAGCCATGTGGTAAGGAAAGCAAGGAGCGTGCTGACAAAAGCAGCGACTGCGATGCCGATATAGTTATTGAAACCACGACGAAGCAGCCATCCACGCAGATACATACCGATGGCGGCAGCAAACGACGCATAGAAGAAAGCAGTCCAGTCGCAACCGAACTGAATGCAGAAGCCACCGCACGCAAAACCAGTGCCTATAGCCACCTGTAGATGTGTGTAATTACGGGGACGCTTGCGGATTTGTTCAAGTTCTTCCCCATAGCGGTCAATGGAGTAATCTTCATCTATAGCCTTCCATGAAAGCTTAGAGATGCGTGAGATGGTCTCCATGTTGATGCCATGCTTGGTGCAGCGCTGGAATTTGGTGAACGAATGCTCGCCGTCGCTCAGGTTCACCATAAGCATGTTGAACTGAACGTAAACATGAAGATGCTCCTCTGGAAGACCGAGGAAAGCGGCAACACGATTCATGTTGCGGATGATGCGGCTGGTGTCTGCCGCACTTTCAACAAGCATCTGACCTGTCTTCAAAAGCAAATCAAGCTTGCGACGCAACAATTTCTCGCGTTCGATTTTTTGAATCTGATCCATAGTTTGACTCTGTAAATATTTAAATTTATCCAAAAACGTCTGCAAAGGTACTGCTTTTTTATGAGATGCTAAAATATACACATCTATTTATAGTAAGATATCGGCGAAATGTATTAACTTTGCATCAATAGTATCAATAATCAAACCGTTTTACTCATGAAAGATTTCTTTAAATACACCGCCGCCACCGTTGTTGGCATCATCGTTTTCACCATAGTGTGCGTGGCACTTTCAGTAATGAGCATCGTAGGTATGGTGGCATCTGCAAGCGCCACACAAGCCGTAGAGAAAAATTCAGTGCTCGTGCTCAAGCTAAACGGCTCCATAGACGAGCAGGGAACGGACAACACCATCGGAAAACTGACGGGCAACTATATACCGTCCACAGGACTGAACGACATACTCTCCGCCATCAAGAAGGCAAAGGATGAGGAAAACATAAAAGGTATTTACATCGATGCAGGCGTATTGTCAACAGACTATGCCACACTGCAGGAGATACGCTCAGCGCTTGAGGATTTTCGCAAGTCGGGCAAGAAAATCATTGCCTACGCAGACACTTATTCGCAGGGGTCGTACTATCTGGCGTCTGTAGCTGACAAGATTTACCTCAACCCCATCGGAATGGTGGACTGGCACGGCATCGGCGCACAGCCCGTATTTTATAAGGATATGTTGGCAAAGTTCGGTGTCAAGTTCCAGGTGGTGAAAGTTGGAACATTCAAGAGCGCCACCGAAACATACACTGAGGAGCACATGAGCGACGCCAACCGTCTGCAGACCAAGATGTTCCTGGACGGAACGTGGAAGCAGGTTTGCAACGCCGTATCGAAAAGCCGTGGCATCAGCGTCGACTCGCTTAACAGATATGCAGACGAACTGCTGATGTTCCAGTCGGCGGAAAGCCTCGTAAAGCGTAAGGTGGTGGACGGACTGGCTTATGCTTCGGACATGAAGGACATTGCAAAGACACAGTTCGGCATCGGAAAGGATGACGACCTGAACCGCCTCTTTGTCAGCGACATGACAAACGTAAAGGAGAAGCAGACCAGTGGTGAGGAAATTGCCATCTACTATGCCTACGGCGACATCGTGCAGAGCGAAAAGGTAAGCTTGCTCGGCGGAGGCTCGCATTGCATCGTGTCAAGCACGGTATGCAGCGACCTGAAGGATCTCATGGACGACGATGACGTCAAAGCGGTGGTGATAAGAGTAAATTCAGGTGGCGGCGACGCGTTCGCATCCGAACAGATATGGCATCAGGTGATGGAACTCAAGAAGAAGAAGCCCGTAGTGGTATCAATGGGAGGTTATGCCGCATCGGGTGCTTACTATATGTCAGCACCGGCATCATGGATTGTTGCACAGCCCACCACGCTGACTGGAAGCATCGGCATCTTCGCCGTATTCCCTGACATGAGCGGACTTGTAACACAGAAGCTTGGCGTAAAATTTGATGAGGTAAAGACGAATCGTAACTCCACATTCGGCAATCTTATGGCAAGACCATTCAACGAAGAAGAGACTGCCGTCATGCAGCAGTACGTCAACAGAGGCTACCAGCTTTTCAGAAAGCGCGTGGCTGACGGACGCCGCCTGCCGGTGGAGAGCGTGGAGAAAATAGCACAGGGACGTGTCTGGCTTGGAGCTGACGCCATCGGTCTGAAGCTTGTCGACCAGCTTGGTGGACTGAATGACGCTGTGGCAAAGGCTGCAAAGCTGGCTAAACTCGGCGAATATTATACGGTGGACTATCCTGCACCAAGCTCATGGATTGACCAGTTACTTGCAGGAGCATCGGATGCAGGGTCGGTGGACGCACGTCTCCGACTGACACTCGGCGACCTCTACGAACCGGTATCGCTGATGCGCAACCTCGACAAACACGAGGCTCTGCAGGCACGCATACCGTTCGCCATAAACATGAAATAGAGAAAGCACTATGAGAACAGAAGGCGACTTTATAAAAATCAACGAATGGCTGCTGCCGTTGAGCTGGCTCTACGGCATTGGGGTACGTGTGCGCAACTGGATGTTCGACATCGGAGTGCTGAAAAGCCAAAGTTACGACATACCCGTAATTTCCGTCGGCAACATCACTGTGGGAGGTTCGGGAAAGACACCGCACGTGGAATATCTTATCAATCTCCTGCACGAGAAGCTGAAGGTGGGCGTACTGTCACGCGGATACAAACGTAAAAGCCGCGGATATCTGCTCGCAGACAAAGACACGGAGATGAGGGAGATTGGGGACGAGCCCTTCCAGATGAAGCATAAATATCCGGACATCTACATGGCTGTGGACAAGAACCGCAGAAACGGAATATACCGCCTGACACACGACGAGCAGACAAAGGACGTGGACGTCATCCTTTTGGACGATGCCTATCAGCATAGGTATGTGAAGCCGGGCATAAACATCCTGCTTGTAGACTATCATCGACTTATCATCTACGACAAGCTGCTGCCAGCAGGACGAATGCGTGAGCCGCAGGAAGGAAAGTCGAGAGCCGACATCGTCATCGTAACGAAGTGCCCGAAGGACCTAAAGCCGATGGAATTCAGAGTGCTCAAAAGAGCAATGAACCTATATCCTTATCAGGAACTCTATTTCACAACTCTGCAATATGAGAGTCTTAAGGCAGTATTCCATGACGAACGAAAACCGCTCTCATCGTTACCCAAAGGCGTGAACATCCTGCTGCTTACGGGTATTGCCTCACCGCAACAGATGGTTATGGACCTGAAGCCCGTCTCGGAGAACATCACACCAATGGCATTCGGCGACCATCACCAGTTCACGGAGGATGATGCGGAACACATCAACTCCACCTTCGCCGCCATGCCGAAGCCGAAGGTGATAATCACGACAGAGAAGGACGCCACAAGACTCAACAGCCTCGACACCCTCTCAGAAGCAACAAAGAACAGCATTTATGCTCTCCCGATAAGGATAAGATTCATGCTTGAGGGAGAAGAAGAATTCAATAACAAAATAATAAGCTATGTACGAAAAAATTCAAGAAACAGCATCCTGGCTAAAAGAAAGGATGACCACAAGTCCTGAAACAGCGATAATACTTGGTACGGGCCTCGGACAGCTCGCCACTGAAATAACAGACAGCTACGAGTTCTCATATAAGGACATACCCAACTTCCCCGTCTCTACAGTGGAAGGACACGCCGGAAAGCTTATCTTCGGCAAGCTCGGAGGCAAGGACATCATGGCAATGGAGGGCAGATTCCATTACTATGAGGGCTACTCCATGAAGGAGGTGACATTCCCCATTCGCGTGATGTACGAACTTGGTATCAAGACTCTCTTCGTGAGCAACGCCTCAGGCGGCATGAATCCCGACTTCAAGATCGGCGACCTCATGATCATCACAGACCACATCAACTTCTTCCCGGAGCATCCGCTGCGCGGCAAGAACTTCCCAACAGGACCGCGCTTCCCGGACATGCACGAGACTTACGACCTGAAGCTCATCGCAGAGGCAGACAAGATTGCCGAGGAGAAGGGCATACGCGTTATGCACGGTGTTTACGTGGGCGTGCAGGGACCGACATTCGAGACTCCTGCCGAATATAAGATGTATCATCGTCTGGGTGGCGACGCTGTAGGCATGAGCACCGTGCCTGAGGTAATCGTGGCACACCACTGCGGCATCCGCACATTCGGTATATCCATCATCACCGACCTCGGACTGGAGGACACACCGGTGGAGGTTTCGCACGAGGAAGTGCAGGTGGCTGCCAACAAGGCGCAGCCTCTGATGACAGAGATTATGCGTGAGATGATTCGCAGAGCTTAATCAGCTTTCACAATAATAATATATAATGACAGAAATATCAAAGCTCGGTGAGTTCGGCCTCATACACCGACTCACCGATAACATCAAGATAAAGAACGAGTCGACCATTAAAGGTGTAGGCGACGATTGCGCCGTACTACATTATCCCGACTCAGAGGTTCTGGTCACCACCGATATGCTCATGGAGGGCGTACATTTCGATCTCACCTACATCGACCTACAGCACCTCGGTTATAAGTCGGCAATGGTGAACATCAGCGACATCTTCGCTATGAACGGCACACCGCGACAGCTGACAGTAAGCATTGCGCTCAGCAAGCGCTTCAAGGTGGAGGACATGGACGACTTCTACAGCGGACTGAAGCTGGCTTGCGACAAGTGGGGAGTTGACATCGTCGGTGGCGACACCACATCATCTTACACCGGACTTGCCATCAGCATAACCTGCATCGGCGAGGCTCGCAAGGACGACATCGTATATCGAAGCGGAGCCAAGGACACTGACCTTATCTGCGTATCAGGCGACCTCGGTGCAGCCTATATGGGACTGCAGCTTCTGGAACGCGAGAAGAGCGTTTACTATCAGCAGGTGGACGAGGCTCGCAAGAAGAACGACAAGCGTGCGCTGGAAGAACTTCGCAATTTCCAGCCTGACTTCGCAGGAAAGGAGTATATCCTCCAACGACAGCTGCAGACCGAAGCCCGTGGCGACATCATAGCACAGTTCCGTGAGTTGGGCATCAGACCCACAGCAATGATGGACATCAGCGACGGACTGTCAAGCGAACTGATGCACATCTGCAAGGAGTCGGGATGCGGATGCCGAATCTACGAGAAGAACATTCCCATTGACTATCAGACTGCAGTAATGGCTGAAGAGATGAACATGAACGTCACCACGTGCGCCCTCAACGGCGGCGAGGACTACGAACTGCTCTTCACCGTACCTATCGGCGACAACGAGAAGATTCAGCAGATGGACAATGTGAAACTCATCGGACACATCACTCGTCCCGAACTCGGACAAATGCTCGTCACAAGAGACAATCAGGAGTTTGAGCTGAAGGCGCAGGGATGGAACCCGCTGAGCAAAGAAGAATAAGCGTCTTAGTTGAGAGTTGAAATTTTAGAGTTGAAAGTTATGAATACCTTATATATTATATAATGTAAAGCTTTAGCTGTAATAAAAAGCTAAAGATGCATACCATAACTCTCAATTCTAAAATTTTAACTCTCAACTAATCTAAATTCTCAACTCTCTCAATTTCCCAATTGACAACCTATTGTTTCAAAACGGTTAAAATAATAGTTATTAATTTATTTTATTTAAGGTTTTATAACGCCATATTATTTTAATTGTTTAAATTTGCAAAAAGATTTAAAACAACAATGAATTTATAGATTCCACTCCTTAAAAGTGGAGGTAAATATTTTTTTCAATAACCAATTATCGATTTTATGAGAAAGAGACTTTACATGCTTTCTGTCTTGCTGATCGCCATTGTTCAGGCAGTATTGGCGCAGGTTACTACATCTGCACTGACAGGTAAAGTGACGTTGGGCAACACCAACGAGAGTGTCATTGGAGCAACTATCCAAGTGGTGCACATGCCTTCAGGCACACGTTATGCCACAGTTACCAATGCAGACGGCCGCTACACCATTCAGGGTATGCGTGTCGGCGGACCTTACACCATCAAGGTAAGCTACATTGGCTACCAGCCCACGGAGATAAGTAACGTTACTCTCCAGCTCGGCGAAACCTACAACCAGAACTTCAAGATGGCTGAGGACGCAAGCATTTTAGGTGAGGTAGTAATTAGCGGAAAGGGCTCTAAGTTTACTGCTGAGAAGACTGGTGCTTCCACCAACATCAACAACACGCAGATCATGAACATGCCTACCATCAACCGTAGCATCACCGACATCGCTCGTCTCTCGCCCTACTCTAACGGCATGAGCTTTGCAGGCGGCGACGGAAGAAGCTCTAACTTTACACTCGACGGCGCAAACCTCAACAACAACTTCGGTCTTTCAGACAAGCTCCCTGGCGGAGGCAGCCCTATCTCTATGGATGCCATTGACGAGGTACAGGTGACAATTGCTCCCTATGACGTTCGTCAGAGCAACTTCATCGGCGGCGGTGTAAACGCCATCACAAAGTCGGGTACCAACAAGTTCAAGGGTTCTGCATACATTTATTATAATAACGAGAATATGCACGGCAACCGCGTAAACAACGAGGACCTCGGCGAGCGCGGCAAGAACGGCACTACAACATACGGATTCACATTAGGCGGTCCGATCGTAAAGGACAAGCTCTTCTTCTTCGCCAACGCAGAATACAGCAAGAGCCCTAACATCGTAAACAGATGGCAGGCTTCTGAGGACGGCAAGGCAGACGCCACCAACTACATCTCACGCGTACCAAAGTCTGACCTTGAGCGCGTAAAGCAGTTCCTTATTACAAAGTATGGCTTCAATCCAGGTTCATACACTGACTTCCCTGCTGAAGACAACAACCTTAAGCTTCTCGGTCGCGTAGACTGGAACATCAATAACGACCACCACCTTGCTGTGCGTTACAACTACACACGCAACAAGACTTGGAACGCCGTTAACAACTCTTCTTCTGACGCATACACACGCTTTACAGCCAGTCGTATGTCACAGTATGGTATGTCTTATTCTGGCTCTATGTATGCGATGAACAATTCTGTTATGTCTGTATCTGCAGACCTCAACAGCCGCTTCGGTGCAAACATGTCCAACCAGTTGCTCTTCACATACAGCTATATCGACGACAAGCGCGATCCGAACTGCTCTAACTTCCCCTTCGTTGACATCATGGCAGGATACGAGGCTGACGCTACCGGTAAGGTAACATCACAGACACTCGAGCCGTACATCAGCTTCGGTACAGAGCTTTTCTCATACAACAACCGTGTGCAGAATAAGATTTTCACCCTTACTGACAATTTCACATACTATCTTGGTGCACACAAGATCACTGCCGGTTTCAACTTCGAACACCAGCTTGCCAACAATTCATACATGCGCGGTGGAACTGGATACTATCGTTACCGCTCACTCGACGACTTCTTCAACGGAGCCGCTCCTGAGACTGTTACACTTGCCTACGGCTACAACGGCGAGAAGAATCCTACAGCAGAGGTAAAGTTCGCTCAGTACGGCCTTTATCTACAGGACGAGTGGAACGTGCTCGACAACCTCAAACTGACTGGTGGTATCCGCTTCGATAACATCGTATTCAACAACAACGACCTTATGGAGAATAAGGCCATTACAGCACTCGATTACGGTGGTCGTCACGTAGAGACAGGTTCATGGCCTAAGAGCAACATCCAAATTTCTCCGCGTATCGGATTCACATGGGACGTATTTGGTGACCGCTCACTGAAGGTACGCGGTGGTACTGGTCTCTTCGCAGGTCGTCTGCCTCTCGTATTCTTCACTAATATGCCTACAAACTCTGGTATGGCTATGGGTTCTGGCATTGCCAGCACAAGATATGGCAAGGACGGCGCTATTACTCCTGATGCAGAACTCCAAAAGTTCAAGGGTGGACTCGTTACTAACGTTGACAAGATTCGCGAGCTCCTTGGCGCACCTGCCACTATCACTCCGGAAGAAGGTACAGTACCTAAGAGTGTAGCCGGCGTTGATCGCGACTTCAAGATGCCGCAGGTATGGAAGTCTTCAATCGCTATCGATGGACAGATTCCCGTTTCATTCCCGCTGTCGTTCACAGCCGAGTTTACATACACAAAGAAGATTCACGACGTGATGCTCGACAACTACAACATCAAGGACAACTCTTCTTGGGAAACTCTGACTGGCACTGGCGACAACCGCCACATCTATCCGAAGGACTATAAGTACTGCAAGACCGATGCATACGTGCTTACAAACACAAGCAAGGGTTATGGCTGGACATTCAACTTCACTGTTAACGCAGAGCCCATCAAGAACCTCAACCTTATGGCAGCTTACACACACACAGTGATGAAGGAGCTTACTGGTATGCCGGGTAACAACGCATACTCTACATGGTCTAACATGTACGCCGTAGAGGGACCGAACTTCCTTGAGCTCGGCAACTCACGCTACGTAATTCCTGATCGTATCATCGCTTCTGCCAACTATACATATGGTAAGGATCACTTCAGCCTCTTCTATCAGGGTTACTCACCCTCTGGATACAGCTACTTCTACAACGGCGATATCAACGGCGACGGCAACCGTTACGACCTTATGTATATCCCGAAGGACCGCAATGACATCCACTTCACAAAGGAAAGCGATGCTGACCTCTTCTGGAACTTCGTTGAGCAGGACAGCTACCTCAAGAACCACAAGGGCGAATATGCAGAGCCTTACAGCGCACGCGCTCCGTTCGTTCATCGCTTCGACTTCCGTTGGGCACATGACTTCGACGTTAAGATCGGCAGCACAAACAACAAGCTTGTCCTCAGTCTTGACATCATGAACGTAGGTAACCTCTTCAACTCAAAGTGGGGTGTTATGAAGAACATGAGCGGATGTAACGACGGTAAGATTCTAAAGGTCGACAAGGTGAAGGACGGCGTTCCTTACTTCTCAATGTTCAAAGATAAGGCCACTGGCACTGCTCCTACATCTACATGGAGTTTCAACCGCAACTATGACCAGTGCTGGAAGATGCAGATTGGCGTGAAGTATATCTTCAACTAATCAAGACAATATAACATGCTGAGACCATTAACTCAGTAAGACGATAGAGCGGAGGATGTGTTGATACTAACCAACACATCCTCCACTTATTTTATACCAATGTATACCATTATATAAACTAGGGTACATAACAGGAAAAAAACAATAGAATATTTGGAGAATCCGAAACATTTTCGTACCTTTGCACTCGCTAAAGAAAAACAATTGGTGCCATAGCTCAGTTGGTAGAGCAAAGGACTGAAAATCCTTGTGTCCCCGGTTCGATTCCTGGTGGCAC
>ERZ1023617.244-NODE-244-length-25311-cov-12.515561_pt1 | contig 25311 bp, 23 predicted proteins | sample MGYA00380328_ERZ1023617 | MGnify/ENA primary metagenome ERZ1023617 (study PRJEB33179, sample SAMN07448977) | human gut metagenome | biome: Human-gut; feature: Human associated habitat; material: Faeces | host: Homo sapiens | place: India: Bhopal | collected...
AAAGCCGCCAAACGCATAGCAAGAGAGCCATAGCGTAGGCGGCTGAAAGAAAGGATTACTCTAAAGAGTGGTCTGTAGATGTAATACGAAACCTAAACGGGAGATGGAGCCAGACAGCTACGGGACGACCATCCTTTTTTGCTGGTATGAATCGAGGAAGTTTACGTACAACAGCCGCAGCAGCTTGGTCACATTCACGTGAGAGTGATTTTTCAATCTTTATGTCACTAACAAGACCATCCACATTAACCTTGAAACGAAGTACTACAATTCCTTGCAGTTTCTGTTCCTTGGCGATTTCTGGATATTTAAGATTTCTGCTTATAAACTGAAGTAAGGCAGCCTCGCCACCTGGGAATTTTGCTTGAACTTCAGGCATGTAATTATCAGGGTCCTCGGGTTCCATTGGCATCTTATCATATATGGCTTTTAGACGGCTCTCAGATTCTCCATAATCAACTTCCATTCCATCATCACCTTCATCTATTTCAGAATCTTCTCCTCCAAATTTAATCATGTTTTTACTAAGCACTTGCTTAGTACCATTCATATATGTTAATATCACTTTTGAAATACGCATATTTGTTGCTGAACGTGAGACATAATATGGGGAATCGTCCCACTCCCAACTAGCGGAAGAACCCTCTTTTAAAGGACCTACACCTTTAAAATTACCTCTACCACAAATATCATTCACATCATTCGTAACATACCAATAGACATCTATATATTTAATGGTTTTACTATTCAGATTTGTGTAGTCGAAGTTGAAAGTCACATATCCATATTCATTGTCCCATCCCCAATCACCAAAATATCCAAATGGAGCAAGTTTTTTTGCATGATTAAAAGCTTCAAGAGTAAAGCTTGCTGACAGATAACTAACAAGGTCATTACTTAGTGATTTTGAGTGTAAATCTAAACTATCCTTATAAACTTCACTATGATACTTGAAATCTTTGTAATTCGCCAATTTAGAAGGAATTTTTGCAACATGTACTAAGGCGTTTTTTTGATTGTAATATCCCTTAGCTAATGTAATGAAATAAATAGAGTCGTTCTTAATTCCCAAACAATGCAAAGAATCTTTTGCAATACTTTTATCGCATATTGAACAATGCAACTCAATCTTTCCTGTTGGAACAGATCTCCAATTATGATTGGCTTTATAAGCGAGTTCTCTATCTTTTTTTATTTTCTTATTTTTCTCCTTGATTTTTGCCAGAGCTTTTTCGTATGCTATAGAATCTCTTATAAATTTTTTTCTTGCTAATTCTATACTATCTTTTCGATTCTTGTTATATTGTTCCATTTTTAAGGAAATAATCTCAGTGTACTTTCTTGATAGTGCTAGAGCTTCCACAGTTTTGAGTTGTGGGATCTGGTGATTTTTCTTTACTATTTTGGCATAATCTTTGTTCAACGTTACAACAAAATTGCCGTATGCTGTAAGGACATATAAGTTGTGATTTTTTTTGTCGTAAGCATAGTTTTTCGTTACTCCATAGATACGATCTACCATAACTTCTTGTGATGGTTGGTAGAATCCTTTAGCATCTTTCTGAAAAAGTACTAAAGCCTTTCTCATGAAAGAATTCTCATTTGTATATTGTCCACGTGCTCCAACCGAGAAAAGCAGTAGTGCAAAAAAGAGAAATGATTTTATTAGTTTCATAATATGCAGTTTTTTAGTTAATAAAAAGGATATGTCTCCACAAAGGTACAATTTTATATTAAATGTTTGAAATAAAATATATTTTATCTCATGCCACCCACTGAAAAATCATGCTGCGGAAACTTTTTGCTCCAATATACAGCGTATCGAAAGCATTAGGAATTCCAACGTCATTCCATTTGGACAGTATCAAAGGGGCGGTAATGTAACTGTGTTATTAACAAAGTCCTAGTGTACGAAAAGCCGCCATACGCATAGCAAGAGAGCTATAGCGTAGGCGGTTGAAAGAATGGATTACCTGAATGGGAGGGCTTAGAGAATATGAGTTACTTAACAATAGGTTCCAATTCTGAAGCATCATAAGTAGTAGCTCCCGAGAAGAACCCCTCTTCACAAGTGATTCTATTATTGTTAATACCAATAACCCTAACCTGTTTCATCGTAGCCTTGTGAAGAAGTTTATCACCCACTTTGAATGCGTGAGCTACAATTTTCTCTGGTTCTAGTTCTTGTTCTTTTTTAGCTACATCAGTATCTTCATGTCGAAGATAAAAATCCGCCATCGAAAGAATGCGGATCTCATTTACAGCTTTACCTATTGCAGCAAAGAAGAAAAAGAAGAATCCTGAGATTATACTGGTAATACCAGTCGTAAAGTAACTCGATGATGCAATTCTTGTAGCAGCATCATATTCATATGAGTTGGAAGAGGTTATACCCATAATAATATGGATAATGCCGACAAGAACTACAATAACACCAATAAAAATTAAGAAGTTGGATAACGCAGTTAAAGAAGAGCATTTTTCTGTGGCTCTTACAAATTCAACTTGAGCATTTTTTTTCAATACCATAATTAAATTTTTTTTTATTTAGAACAAAAATACACATTTTATTTCACTACGCCAATAACAACGTGATAAAATTATTTTTAGAAACTGTTCGCAACAGAAAACAATGGAATCAAAGCGCACGAAAAAGTCACCTAACGCTTAGCAAGAGAGCTATAGCGTAGGCGGCTGAAAGAAAGGAGCACCCGAATGGGAGGGCTTTGGGAAACAAAAAAAGGTCAATCAACGGAAACTCGGCTGTTGCGTGGAAACAAAGAACTTAGCAAAATCAATATTCTTTTAAATTTGTGAGATAAGCTAAAGAAAAATGTATAACTTTGCGCAGAAAAGTCAAACAAGTCTAACAAGACATCTTGGCTATTCCTTTTGAAAGAACAACTCAATTAACAAAACCATTATGAAAAGATTTACATTCAACAAACAATTCATGGTACTCATGTTCTTGTTACTAAATTGCTTTGCGAGCTATGCAGCAGATGAAGACTTGATTACCAAACAAATCACAATCAATCTAACTGAGGCAGGCACATTGCCTGACAAAATTGCAAGTAACGAGAAAAATCTTGTTACGAACTTAAAGATAACAGGTGAGATAAATGGTACCGATTTGCGCTTTATACGTGAGATGGCTGGTTGTAATGCATACGGATATAGCACTTCTGGTAATCTCTCAGTCTTAGACTTGTCAGAAGCAAGAATTGTAGAAGGAGGTTATTATTATGATAATGGTCGTAAATTCACTACTTCCAACGATATAATTGGTGAGTATACTTTCTATAATTGCACTTCTTTGACAAGTGTAAATATTCCATCAAGCGTAACTGAGATTAGAAACTCTGTTTTCAAAGGTTGCACTTCTTTGACAAGTGTAAATATTCCATCAAGCGTGACTGAGATTGGTTGGGGTGCCTTTGAAGGTTGCAATTCTTTAACAAGCATAAAAATTCCATCAAGCGTGACTGTGATTGATGAATATGCCTTCTATGGTTGCAAAGGCTTAAAATCAATTTACATATATGCAGAAAAAGTTCCTTGCGTATATTCGACGAATACATTTGAAGGTTGCGACTTAAAAAACTGCACGCTTTACGTCCCTAATGGAACATACGATGCATATAATTGGTCACCTTTTAGAGAATTTGAAAATATTGTAGAGTTCGATGCCACAAGCATTCACAACATAGTAGCAACTCCCGAAGCTCAAGAAATCGCTCGTTATGCTGTAAATGGTCAAAGATTGACCGCACCTATAAAGGGTATAAACCTCGTGAAGTATAGCGATGGCACAGTTAAGAAAGAGTTCGTGAAATAATATCACGCTTTGACATAATAAGTAATAAAGCACCTTTGCAGAAATGCGAAGGTGCTTTATTATTGGGCAAAAGAAAGTCGCCATACGCATAGCAAGAGAGCTATAGCGTAGGCGGTTGAAAGAAAGGAGTGTCCGAATGGACGGACTTCGTGCAACTATTCTTTATAAGGTTCTAATTCAGAAGCATCATAAGAAGCAATGCCAGAGAACCAACCTCTATCACATGTTATCCTATTGTTCTTAACACCTATAACTTTCATTTTTCCTCCATATTTCTTATGAGTGACATAATCCCCCATTTTGAAATTATGGTTTGTAAGTTCTTCTTTTTTCTGTTCTTTTTCCTTTGAGACAATTTCCTTTGATTGCTCTTGTGTACACTCATGTCGTTCTTGTACAATCTTCAATTTAAGTTCGTGTACTTCCCTTGTGAGTTGTTCCACATTGTTCGTCATGCCCCAAATTTTAAAGAACAAAACGAGACAAAGAATGCTCCACACGAAAGCTAATAGACAAGCGAATACTTCCATAACAATAAGATTAAAGATATAATTTTTTTGCAAAGATAAGTCAATTACCTAACTCCACCAACCGCAACACCATAAAAATCATGCTGCGGAAACTTCTCGCACCCAATATACAGCGTGTCGAAAGCATCCGTGCCATCGGTGCGGTGCTCCAACAAGTCCTCCTCTGATTCGGGATTTTTCTCCGTGGACTTGTTTTTGCGAAAACCATTTCTTCCGCGTTCCACCCCTGCCGATTGCACCGCAAGAATAAGGTCATCATTGTTCTGGCGATTGAAATAAGGCATGAGCCGTTGCTTGCCTGAAAAACCTTGATTGATGAGCAAATACTTTTCATCATGGCGCATGGGATTTCCTAGGTACACATCATTCACCGCCCAACCATTGCGTTCAAACTCATGCACCACCACCCAATGAAAGTCTTGGTCATTCACCGCATAGTTCGAGCCAAGCGCCGTAGCATCATAATAGTAAACCACACTGTGGTTTGGATGCGCAGCATAATACGCACAGAAGTCGGCAATCAGCGCAGAAATCTTGCGCTCAAATTTCACGTAAAAGGACTTCAAGATGTTTAGACGGTTACCACGCGGTTGCCCACACACAATCCAGTTGATATTCGCATTGTAATATCAACTTTCATTTTGTAAATCAATTACCTCATTTTCTGTTGTCACATCGTATATTTTATCCTTGTAGACATCTCTATCGATAATGTAGCATGACAAAATGTGGGCATATTTTGAATTGAAACTCGATTCTTGACTTTTTCAAGTGGACTCATTCATCAATTAGGCTATCAAGTGTGTTAAGCTGTTTCTTTCCTGCAATAACCTCTTTCAATTCACGAAGAGCCCCTCTTAACTCTGCGGCTATGTTCTGTGATTCATCTGAAATAGAATCAGAAGAAGTCACAGGAACCAAGCGAAAGTTCCCCTCACGTGATTTCAATATCACATGTTCTCCCGAATTTACCATTGATAAGTATTTGCCTTGGTTGGCTCTAAAATCTCTTGCACTAACTATTGTCATAACTATAAGTATTATTGGTTATGGAGCAAATTTAAGAACATTTTCCTAATTTGGCAACCATTTTGGTACTAAGATTAAAAAATCTTATAAACACCTCTATCCCATAAAATTCAAACACACACATCGCGAAGCTGTCGGATTTCTTTAGAATCCAACAGTTTTATGCGACGTGTTCCCTTGTAGAAGTCGTAGCGAAGAGAGATGTAGCGATTCCAACATTGAATTTCCCCACTGCGCGTCCATAGTTTAATGTTCACAGGGTCAGGAGATTGGAGCATTTTTTTAGCGTAGAGATATGAATAGAGTTAGCTATTATGAAAAGTTATTTATACGTGTTATAAAAGATACGTTTAGGCGTAGAACCCGTAAGCTTTTGCGCAAGAGTAGGAGAGAGCGAAGCCGTTTCGCTCTCATAAACCACTTCTGCGTTATCATCATAAAAAAACGTTTCGCCCCAGTAAAGCGAAGAAGCAAGCCGTTTCATAGGATAAAGAGAGAGTTTAGCGAGCTACACAAACGTTGAAAGATAAAAAAGAAAGGTGAATATAGAAGATATAAAAGTTCAATATAATCTTCGATATAATAGTTTAGACGACTTCATTATCTTATTTGCTCCTATCGTCCAGCCTTAGGCTGGACGACAAAGTAATATATATTAAAAGGCAAAGTATCTTAAGATAAATTGCCGTCCAGCCTAGGCTGGACGATAAAGTAATACTACATTCTGACTTCATACGCTTCAATAACTTTGTACACGAAACAATATATCATGGCAATAGATGTTGAATGGCAGGTTATTAAATATTGCCCCGATGCACTACGCACGCTGTGTGTGTGAAGTTTCGTTTTTATTGCATACGGAATTTGAGTCGAATGCTTTCGAAGAGTGTTCCAAGGCAAGCCAAAGAAAAAGCCGCCATACGCATAGCAAGAGAGCCATAGCGCATGACGACTGAAAGAAAGGAGTGCCCGAATGGATATCTCTTGTGGAAATAGGTTACCATAATGCGACTTTACCATTTCACCCATATATAGATTTTCCATTAGAATCTTTGTGGCTGTTTTTTGTCCCCAAAAAGTCTATTGATTAACTTGGCAAAGTTAATTGATTAACTTTGCCTTTTCTATTGATTAACTCGGACGTGTTAATTGATAGTCTCGAAAAGGGGGTATTGAATACGGATTTTGCTGATTGCACTGAAACCATTCTCTTCGGACAGAGAAACTTGAAGTGTTTATATTATAATTCATCAATTAGGCAATCAAGTGTGTTAAGCTGTTCTCTATGATTTTATCATAACCGGGCGAGTCGAGGTAATAAGCCAAAGTTTATTTGTTGGAAGTTACGATGTCATCTAACAGGTCGAACATTTGTTCGAAAACATCATTATTCGTTTCAGCTTTGGGACTGTCGTTTTTTGTGTCAGGGCAATATTTGGCATTCATTGCTTGAATAATAGATAGCTCTCTATTAAGTTTGCGCGATTCTCTTTGAAGGTCTCTTTTATCCTTTTTGAGTTTTTCTAATTGTTTTTTGAGTTGTTCTATTTTCTTTTCCTCAGTAGTTTTCTTCATAACTTTTCAAAATAGAAGGCACATCCTAAAAAAGGATGTGCCTTGATGTTTTTGTATAAACTTAAATGTATGTAAGTTTGCCACTTTAATTAGCAAAGCTTGCGAGCACCATCACCGATAACAACATCGATAACAACGGGCTCTTTACCATACTTTTCTTTGTATGCCTTCTTGGCTGTTTCGATGAAGTTAGCGTAGAGGTCTTCGCTAACGAGGTTGATGGTGCAACCACCGAAGCCACCGCCCATGATACGCGAACCTGTAACACCACAGCTGTGTGCAACATCGTTCAAGAAGTCGAGCTCAGGACAAGATACTTCATATTCCTTGCTCAAGCCATGGTGAGTTTCGTACATTTTCTTACCTACTTCTTCGTAGTCACCTTCTTCAAGTGCTACGCATACTTCGAGTACACGATATTTTTCACCGATAACATACTTAGCGCGGAGTGCATCTTCTTCGCTAACTTCATTGCGTACTTCGTCGAGCATGTCGTAAGTAGCATCACGCAAAGTTTCAACTTCGGGCCAATGCTTCTTCATGGCAGCAACAACGTTTTCGCAACTCTTGCGACGATCATTGTATGCAGAAGATGCCAACTCGTGCTTAACGAGTGAGTTAAGAAGAACGAGTTTGTAACCCTTAGGATCGAAGGGGAAGTATTTGAATTCGAGTGAACGGCAGTCCAAACGCATCAAACTACCAGCCTTGCCAAATACTGAAGCAAATTGGTCCATGATACCACAGTTGCAACCAATAAAGTTGTGCTCTGTTGCTTGACCTACTTTAGCAAGTGTAAACTTGTCAATCTTATTTTCGTAGAAGAGGTCGTTGAGCGCATAAGCGTAAGTGCTCTCCAAAGCTGCAGAAGAAGACATACCAGCACCGAGGGGTACATCACCTGCAAATGCAGTGTTGAAACCTTCAACGGGTACGCCCAATTTCATCATTTCGCGACAAACACCATAGATAAAGCGGAAGTGTGTGGCTGAGGGACCCTTTTCATCATCAAGGCTAAATTCTACGTAGTCTTTCAAGTCAATAGAATAAGCGCGAACCTTACGAGTTCCATTAGGCTTAATCTCGGCAATAACGCTTTGTGTTACAGCACCAGGGAATACGAAGCCACCATTATAGTCGGTGTGTTCACCAATTAAGTTAATACGACCCGGTGAAGTATATACTGAACCAGTTGTACCATCGAAGTGGTCAATGAAACGGCTTCTTACATCATCTACTGTTAATTTCATTGGAGTAAAAGAATTTTAGAGTTAAAAGATTGGGCTTTGAGTTTTCTTGTTGCTTGATAGTATGTGAGAATATTATGCATGCTTTTAAAAAACTCTCAGCTTGTTATTTTAGAAAGGAAGGTTGAAGAGTTAAGAACGAGGTCCTAACCCCTCAACCTAAATTGTTTTGAATTATTCAGCACGTTTGTGAACGCGGCTACCTACCAATGCGTAGAAGAGGAGGTATGCAGCGCAGAATACAACTACCCAGTAGCTCTGGATATAACCTACAGCGTCAGCTACAGAAGCTTGGATGAACATCATCACTGCGCAACCGAACACCATGGTCATAAAGATACCAGAAGCGATAGCAGTGTATTTGCCAAGACCTTCAACAGCCATGTTGAAGATACCGCCCCACATTACTGAGGTGCAAAGACCTACGAGCAAGAAAGCAAAGATACCTACGGGTACGTCTTGCCATACCACAGTGAGGCTACCCCAGTCAACACCAGGGAATGCTACGAGAATGTCAGTCGGAGCGAACATGCCGAAGAGTACGAGTACAAGTGTGGCGATTGAAACAGTGGTAATCATAGTACGGCTGCTCACCTTGCCACCGATAGAAGCACCTACGAAACGACCGATAAGCATCATAAACCAATATACGGCTACGAGCATACCAACTGTACCGGCAGGAATCTTCATTTCATTAGTCAAGTACTGCTGAACGAAGTTAGGCACACCTACTTCGATACCCATGTAAAGGAAGATAGCCAAAGCACCGAGAGCAAAGTGACGATAGCTCATAGCACCCTTAATCAAGCTAACTTCTACGGGAGCTTGTTCGGGTTCTTCAATCTTAGTCATGGCAATGATGATGAAAGCCAAGACGAAGATGCCAAGTGCGATCATGAGGGCAGGAGTAGCATCAGAAATCTTAGCCTTTGTTGCATCGCTAATAAGGGCACCCATTAATATGTAGCAGCAAACCGCAGCTGTAGAGTTGAATACGCCACCCGTTTGAATTAACTGGTTACCAGCGTTACCACCACCACCAAGGATGTTGAGCATAGGGTTAACAACGCAGTTCAAGATACACATACAGAAGCCTGCGATGAATGCGCCAACGAGGTAAACGCCAAATACGAGACCTAAGTTTTCTTTAGGATTCTCAATCTGACCGCTATACCACTGAATAGCGATACCTAAGATACCGATAGCCAAACCGATAAGGGCTGTCTTCTTATAGCCAAACTTTGCGATAAGCATACCTGCGGGGATACCCATTACTAGGTAAGCTACGAAGTTGCCGTAGTTACCAATCTGTGCCAATACGTTTGAGATTTCGCCTTGGTTCTTAATAATGGTTGCCATAGGTGTACAAAGGTTTGTCACGAAGGCAATCATGGCGAAGAGCGCAATCATGATGATAATAGCTCCCCATTGTTTCTTTTGATTACTCATTTTTGTTTGTGAGAAAGATAAATTTAAGTTATTAGATAGAATTATTTTCTGAATTAAGGATGGGTAATTTTAAAGTGTTTCACAAACTAACCTTGTGTAAGCTTGTGAAACACAATAAATTTAGTCTTCTACACCAAATTTGTAGATAGTCTTTTGTGTATAAACCTGTCCTGGCTTAAGTACTACAGGTGGGAAGTAGGCACGATTAGGACTATCAGGGAAGTGTTGTGCTTCGAAGCAGAGTGCTGAGTGCTTGCCAAATGTTGCGCCATGCTGACCCTTGTAGCCGTCAGCCCAATTGTCTGAGTAGAATTGTACACCAGGTTCGGTGGTGTAAACCTCCATCGAACGTCCGCTCTTAGGTTCTACGATTTTGGCAGCGAAAGTAAGTTCGCCTGGTTCGTGTTTGTTAAGCACAAAGCAGTGGTCGTATCCTGTACCATTTTTGATTTGCTCGTCAGAGAAATCTGTCAGGTGGTCGCCAACACGATGGGGAGTAGTGAAGTCGAATGGTGTTCCCTTTACGCTGCGAATTTCACCTGTAGGAATGCTGTTCTCATCAATGGGCACATAAAAGTCGGCATTGATTTGGCAAATCACGTCCTCGCAAGTAGGAGTGGGGTTGCCAATGCCGGCCAGCGAGAAGAACCCGTGACTCGTCATGTTCACGATAGTCTTCTTATTAGTAGTACCCTTATAGTCGATTTTCAACTCATTATCTTCGGAGAGCGAGTACATTACGGTCATAGAGAGTTCGCCTGGGAATCCCTCTTCATAGTATGCCGAAACGTAACGAAGCACCAAAGTGTGGTCGTTTACTTGCTCTGCGTCCCATACACGCGCATGGAAACCTGTTGGTCCACCATGAAGGTGGTTAGGACCATTGTTTACAGCAAGGCTATATTGTTTGCCATTGAGTGTGAACTTTCCGTGGCAGATGCGGTTGCCATAGCGTCCTACCAATGTGCTGAGAAATGGTTCGGGTGAGTTGATGCAGTCATCAATATTGTCGTGTCCTTGGATAACGTTAGCATAGTTTCCCTCACGATCGGGGACCATGATAGCTACCAAAGCACCGCCATAGTTGGTTATGGCAACTTCCATTCCGTTGGCATTATGCAGGAAGTAGAGATCTACCTGCTTGCCTTGTATTACTTTTTGGAAATCTTCTTTTTTAAGTCCGCTAAGAGACTGTGCTGCATTTTCCATGATAATATTCTTTTTTTATGTTGCTAAATGCGTTATTTACCTTGCAAATTTGTAGAAAAGATTTGATATGCGCAAACTTTAAAAGGAAAAATGTTACACTTTTATTAGTTATTATTTGTGCGTATTGTAATGTTTAGTATGAAAATCAATGTTTTACGATTTATTTTACCTTAAACGTCTTTTGCGGTCTAAACAATGTTTCGAGTTGTTTCTATTGCATTTTTGTTTCATTTTAGAGGTGTCTTATTGCACTAATAAAACTTCTTGTAGTGGTAATTTTTATGTAAATTTGTTTCAATAATTTGGTTGGAAAAAGAACCTATGGCCGGATGGGATTTTTCGAAATATTAGGAGATAAATTTTATTTGTATTTTGTGTTGTTTTAAGGTAACAATAATTGTAATGGAAGAAATCTTGACCTTTGATCTTCTTTACAGACTATAAGTAATACATAATTTATAACTAAAAACATAAACAGTTGTTTGCTTAGTAAGTATTCAAATAGTTTTAGTTAAAACGATTCAGCGACTTAACTAAAACGATTCGGCGACTTAACTAAAACGATTCAGCGACTTAACTAAGGAATTTTTGAGGCGTATTTGATGGTGTTATAGGTTATAGTGTGTTTTCTTCTACGATATAGGGCTTATTAGTTTTTAATTATATCTTTACAAAAATAAAGGTGTATTTCATATCTGATAATCAGAACAGAAATACACCTTTATTAAAGTGTTAATGTTTAAGCAAATGTTTAGAGATTGTTGGTAACCTCGTTACCCATCTGCATTACATAAGTAAGTTTCAAGTCGTGGTCGAACATCATGAGGTCGGCATCCTTGCCATCTTCGAGTGAACCCTTGCGGTTGTATACACCCATAATCTTAGCAGGAGTTTCGCTTGCCATGCGACAAGCATCCTCAAGAGGAATGTTAGCCATCTGCACGCAAGTACGAATTAATCGGTCCATTGTAGCAATAGATCCAGCCAAAGCTGAGCGGTCAGCCAATTTGCAAACACCATCTTCAAGAATTACGCGAGGGTCGAATGCGGCATCGCCTTCGGTTGCTGCACAAGCTAAAGAGTCGGTAATCAATGCGGTACGTTCTACACCCTTAATTTGATAAATCATGCGGAGCATAACGGGGGGGACGTGGATGCCATCGGCAATCATTTCGACTGTCATATCCTCGAGTGCAAAGATACTCTCAACAGTGCCAGGCTCTTTGAATTCGCGGTTTTTATAAACCACAGGCATTGCGTTGTAGAAGTGAGTGGCATGTGTCATACCTGCATCGTGACCTGCTACAACATCCTCGTAAGTAGCACGAGTGTGAGCAATGGCAGGAAGGACACCGTGCTTGCGGCAAGCTGTGATAAACTCTGTAGAGCCTGGGAGTTCGGGAGCTTCATCCCAACGCTTTAAGCACTTATACTTTTCGAGCAAGGGTTCGTATTCTTCTGCTACGGGTGCTTTAATCCATTCAGGAATCTGTGCACCAGCCTGTGCAGGGTTAAAGTAGGGACCTTCAAGGTGTAGACCCAAGATAGGACTATTTTCCTCAGCCATGAGTTTGTCGCAAGTTTCGCATGCGGCCTCAATCATTGGAACAGTAGAAGAAGAAAGTGTGGGGAAAATAGATGTAGTACCGTGCTTCATGTGTGCCTTTACAGCCACGCGGAAAGCCTCTTCAGTTCCTTCCATAAAGTCGCGTCCACCACCGCCATGAACGTGCATTTCAATACCGCCAGGAACTACAGAGCAACCCTTAGCATCGATAATCTCAGCGCCTTCAACAGGGAGGTCACAGTTTGCCACGGCTTTAATTTTATTGCCGTCGATAATAACAGAACCGCCTTCGAGCCAACCATTAGGAGTAAGAATGCGGCCATTGATAATTTGCTTAAGCATATTTTTGTTAGATAGGTTAATGTGAACTTGGAAGGCTGTGTAGCCACGTAAAAAATATGTAATAGGTCGTCATTGTTGAGGTGTAAGGGTTCCTCTACTGTACCCAAAACAATGCGTGGCATGCAGAACTTTTAAGTTCATTAGTTGAAATTACATAGCAAAGGTACGTATATTTTTTTAACTTTGCACTCAAATTGAAAAAAAGTATGGATATTACACAACGTGAAGACCGCAGATTACGTCCTCGTCGCAGAGGTTGGTTGGCTTTAATGCCTCTTATAATTCTTGCCATGTTGATGGCTATGTTAGGAGTTATAATGGGAGATTTCTCGAAAGTCCCCATGACTATAGTTTTTTTGTTAACCTCGATAGCCGCATTATTTACCTTGCGAGGCTATAAGATAGAAGAGCGTGTGCGATGCTTCTCGCATGGTGCAGGTAGTCCCGATTTGCTGCTAATGGTATGGATTTTTGTATTAGCAGGTGCATTCGCCTCGTCTGCCAAGGCTATGGGAGCTGTGTCTGCCACAGTCGATCTTACCCTAATATGTTTGCCTGACTCAGCCTTGTTGGCAGGTCTTTTTCTTGCCTCGTGCATAGTGTCTATCTGTATTGGCACCTCGGTAGGTACCATTGTAGCCCTTGTTCCTATGGCATCTGAGTTAGCTGCGCGTTCGGGGATTGTTCTACCTTTAATGGTGGCTGCAGTTGTTGGTGGCTCTTTCTTTGGTGACAATCTTTCGTTTATTTCTGATACAACTGTAGCTGCTACTAAAACCCAAGATTGCTCCATGCGCGACAAGTTTCGTACCAATTTTCGTATTGTTCTGCCAGCAGCGTTCGTATGCTTTGTCATCTATTTGCTCTTAGGTCAGAATGCAGCATCGCACGTAGGTCTCGCTGCCAATATAAATCTGCATTGGGTGCGCGTGTTACCCTATATAGCCGTTTTAGTTTCAGCACTCTGTGGAGTTAATGTGTTGATTGTGCTTTGTTTAGGTACCTTATTAACGGGCATTGTGGGTGTAGCTGATGGTGCCTACAACCTCGATGGGTGGATTACATCGATGGCTGAAGGGGTTACTGGTATGGGCGACCTTATCTTAATCTCGATGATAGCAGGTGGACTTCTTGCCATTGTGCGCAAGGGTGGGGGTGTAACCTACTTGGTGCGAGGTTTAACGCGTCGTGTACATGGCAGACGTGGGGCTGAATGTTGCATATCAGCTTTGGTGGCGCTTACGAACTGTTGTACAGCTAATAATACGGTAGCGATACTCTCGGTGGGAAGCATTGCTAAGGATATTAGCAAGCGTTTTGGCGTGGACAAGCGTCGTGCAGCCAGTTTGTTAGACATTTTCTCGTGTGTAACTCAGGGCATCATTCCCTATGGAGCGCAAATGCTTATGGCAAGCGGTTTGGCAACTATCAGTCCATTAGATATTACACCTTATTTATATTATCCTCTTTTGTTGGCTATTACAGCCATTATTAGTATCATTTTCTCTAAAAACAAAAAGCATGAATTCAAATAACCATAGAAGCATTAAAAAGGGTCGTAGACGTTACAGCCGAAAAAAAATTAGTATTCTTGCTCTTGTCGTGGCATTTATTGCATTTAGTGGCATGCGGTGCATTCGACAATGCGAAGGTGGTAACAGTGATGGGAAGGGTGATTCTCTGTCTGTAGCATGTTTGCCGCACATTAACGATTCCATCAATAATCAAACCACCCAGTTTGCGCAAGCACAAAAGTTAGACAGCTTAGTTAACAAGTTCTTGAAGCGTTGGGAAGTAAAGGGTGCTCAGTTGGCGGTTTCGCGTAACGACTCTTTAGTGTATGTGCGTGCTTATGGTTGGGCTGAGTTGGAGAAAAACATTGCTATGGCTCCCTCGCACATCATGCGTATAGCCTCGGTTTCAAAATTGCTAACAGCGGTAGGCATCATGAAGTTGCAAGAGATGGGCAAGGTTAAACTATCAGATCATGTATTCGGTCCCACAGGCGTACTCAACGATACAATTTACACAAATCTTATAAAGGATAAACGCTATTTCGATATAACAGTCGAGGATCTTTTGCGTCATCGTGCTGGCTTTACACGTGCAGATGGCGACCCTATGTTTGCCACGCGCTATATTATGATGCAAAATCGCCTGACAACTCCGCCCGACCATCAAACCTTGCTTAAAATTGTGCTGAAACGCCGTTTGGGTTATCAGCCAGGAAGTGATGTCCATAAATACAGCAATATAGGCTATTTACTATTGTCGTTGATTATAGAAAAACGTACTGGGCTCTCCTACGAAGAATTTATGCAAAAACACGTACTAAACCCTGCTGGTTGCTTTGGATTTAAAATAGCGGGTAACTATTATAAAGACAAATATCCCAACGAGGTGAAATATTACATGCATAAGGAGGCTGAACCCATCGATGAGTTTAATAATAGCAAGCGCAAAGTGGTGAAGTGTTACGGTGAGAATGATGTAACAGCTCTTTCGGGTGCAGGTGCTTGGTGTGCTTCGGCTGCCGAAGTATGTCATTTTGTTTCAGCCATTGATGGTGATCCTCATTACCCCGACATTATCAGTACATCGTCTGTTGACCAAATGACCAAAGAGGGAGACTACCACTTTTCTTTGGGATGGAATACCACACCCGTAAAGGGTGTTTGGAGTAGAACGGGTACGCTTTCGGGTACAAGTGCCTTGGTGTTGCGCTATCCTCAAGAAAAACAATGTTGGGTGTTAATGATGAATTCAAGCACCTGGAAGGGACAAATGTTTGCCAAAGACACTAAGGAGTTCCTTGATAATTTGCAAAAAAAGTTTGGCATGCAAATGCAAGCCATTCGTATAGAATATGTTCAGAAACAAAATGATTGAAAATGAAAATATTAAATCGTTTTACTTACAGAATTGCGACATTATTTTTTGCATTGAGTATACTGCCTCGTCTGGTGGCACAGCCGGACTTAGTTAGGGTGAAGGATGCAAGTTTTTGTACCGCTAACAATCAACCCTACCTTTTGCAAGGTATGCAAATGTGGTATGCTCCACGTCTTGCGCAGAGAGGGGCGCAAGGCAATCGACAAAGGTTAAACGCAGAGTTAGATTCCTTGAAGCAATTAGGAGTGAATTGTCTTGCTGTTTTGCCAGATCAGCCTATCCATGGAAAGGATGAATTACAAGGTATGGATTTTTTGCTTAATGAATTGTACAAGCGCAACATGAAAGCACTCGTACTTATTGAGGCAAATGCAGAACAAACCGCCTTAAAGACTTTAGAAACCTTGATTAATAGGATTAACAAGGTTAATAAAAAGTCGTATAAGACCGATCCTACTATTTTGTCGTGGCATTTTACTAATCTGCCGAAGACGGACACATCCTCAACTCTCTTAGCCCATCTTTGTCAAGCAGCCCAACGACTTGATGGTAAACATCTCGTTTCGACGCAATACGACTTGCACAAGGAACTTTCGGTTGAGGAAGAAGGACAAGTCTTTCAGCGGGTGTTGAGTACCGAAGGTCTTAACTTTGTGTCTGTAACCTTCATGCCTGCTTATGATGGATGGGTTACGGAATCGAATTTAATAGATGGATTAGGTATGGTTTATTTAAGGTTCGATGCTCTGATTGATACATTCAATCGGCAAGCTACCCGCATCTACAAACCTTACGTAGCTCTTTGTGGTTATCCACGCGATGGCATGTTTACACTGCCTGGCTCGCGTACTGATGCTCGCGATGCTTTTTTTGCTTCGGTAGTTTCAAAGTTGCATACTTGTATTAGCGAAGGTTTGTCACCTTTTAGTGGGATTATTTGGTATGGATGGGCAGGTACAGCACGTCCTGCTGCTGATGCTTGGCAAGCTGATGACGCATATACAGCAGAGCCAAACATTGTCACTGAAAAAAAAGGTGTTTACTCAATCTTTGACGGAGAGGAGATTGCTTATTAGTTGTAGTCTTATGAGTCCAACTTTGTATACATAAAATTTATTACTTTGAATTGAATTTGGCAGTTTGCAAAAAATACACTACTTTTGCAAGTGCTAAAAATGCAATATATTGTAACGACCTATGAATATATCTTATAAGTGGCTGAAAGAATACGTTGATTTCGATATGACCGCACAGGAAGTGGCAGATGCCTTAACTAGTGAAGGTTTGGAAGTTGACGGTATTGAAGAAGTACAAGCCATTAAAGGTGGTCTGGAAGGACTTGTTGTGGGACACGTGCTTAGCTGCGAGCCTCACCCCAATAGCGACCACATGCACATTTGTCAAGTAGACCTGGGACAAGAAGCACCGCAGCAAATTGTTTGTGGCGCTCCAAACGTTGCCGCTGGTCAAAAAGTGATTGTTGCCACATTAGGTGCTAAACTCTATGATGGTGACCAATGCTTCACTATTAAAAAGTCGAAACTTCGCGGTGTAGAAAGCTTCGGTATGATTTGTGCCGAGGATGAAATTGGTGTAGGCGAAAGTCACGATGGTATCATCGTTTTGCCCGAAGATACTCCCGTGGGTATGAAGGCTGCCGAATATTATGGTCTCGAAAGCGACTATGTGATTGAAGTGGACATCACGCCTAACCGCGCTGATGCTTGCTCACACTATGGTGTGGCTCGCGACCTCTATGCATGGCTCATTCGTAATGGTTATAAGACCCAACTGCACAAAATGGATGTGTCAGACTTTAAGGTTGATAACCACGATTTGAACATCGATATTGATGTGCAGAACGCTGAAGCTTGTCCACGTTATTGTGCCGTAACTTTTAAGGATTGCGAAGTAAAAGAAAGTCCTGAATGGTTGAAAGAGAAATTGAATACCATTGGTTTGCGCCCCATCAATAATATCGTGGATATTACCAACTATGTGATGATGGCATACGGACAGCCCTTGCATTGTTTTGACGCTGACATGATTGAAGGCGGAAAAATCGTGGTAAAGGCTATGCCCGATGGTACTAAATTCCAAACTCTTGATGGTGTAGAACATACGCTCACCGAGCGTGATTTAGCTATTTGCAACGCTAACCAGCCTATGTGTATTGCTGGTGTATTGGGAGGTCGTGGTTCTGGTACTTACGACACTACTAAAGATGTGTTGCTCGAAAGTGCTTATTTCCATCCAACATGGATTCGTAAGAGTGCGCGTCGTCATGGTTTAAGCACAGATGCTTCATTCCGTTTTGAACGTGGTATTGATCCTGACGGACAAATTTATGCTTTGAAAGTGGCTGCGCTCTTGGTTAAGGAATTAGCAGGAGGTACCATCTCAATGGATATAAAAGACATCGAAGCTCCTGGTTTAACTAAGAAGTTTGATGTTGAGCTCGAATATAAGTACGTTCACGACTTAGTGGGTAAGGATATTCCTGTTGAAACAATTAAAGAAATCGTTACTTCGTTGGAAATGAAAATTGTTTCGGAAGACGAGAATGGTTTGAAACTTGAGGTTCCTGCTTATCGTGTTGACGTGCAACGTCCTTGCGATGTTGTGGAGGATATTTTGCGCATTTATGGCTATAACAATGTAGAAATTCCTACAGCTGTTAAGTCAAGCCTTACGATTAAGGGAGATGTTGATCGCTCAAATAAACTCGAGAATTTAATTTCCGAACAATTAGTGGGTGAGGGATTCCGCGAAATATTGAATAATTCGCTCACTAAGGAGGCTTACTATAAGAATCTTAAGGTATATGCAGCCGATGACTTGGTGCGTATTATCAACCCATTAAGTACCGATTTGAACGTTATGCGCCAAACACTATTGTTTGGTGGTTTGGAGAGCATTGCACACAACGTAAATCGTAAGAATCAAAACTTGCGCTTCTTTGAAAATGGTAATTGCTATTACTATAACTCTTCAAAGCACACTGCCGACCATACGCTCAACGCTTATAGTCAAGCACACTTCGTGGGTTTGTGGCTCACAGGTAATCGTGTACAAGGCTCATGGGCTCACGCAGACGAACCTGCATCGGTTTATGAACTGAAGGCGTACGTAATGAATATTTTAGCTCGTCTTGGTTGCGAACTCGGTGGCATGAAAATGGTACATGGCGAAAACGATATCTTTGCCAAGAGTCTCGCTATTACAGATCGTAATGGTAAGATTATGGTTGAGATGGGCTTGGTTTCAAAGGCTGTTACAGCTCAGTTCGATTTGGAACAGGAGGTGTTCTATGCTGAAATCAATTGGTCGATGTTGATGAAGAAGTTGCGTAAGGGTACTGTTTCGTTCAAGGAAATCAGCAAGTTCCCCGCTGTTAGTCGCGACCTCGCACTTCTCGTTGACAAGAGCATTGAGTTTGGACAGATTGAACAGATTGCTTATGCTGCGGACAAGAAGTACTTGAAGAATGTTGAACTCTTTGATGTGTATGAAGGTAAGAATTTGCCCGAAGGTAAGAAGAGTTACGCTGTGAACTTTGTACTTCAAGACGAGGCTAAGACTATGAACGATAAGCAGACTGATGCCATCATGAAGAAGATAATCACGAGCTTAGAGAAACAGTTGGGCGCAAGTTTGCGTTAAAACGTAGTTTCTTAAAAAAAAGTATGTGTTTCTAACAAAGATAATCTTAAACTGCGGAACCACCCGACTTTAAAAGGGTGGGGTGGTTCTGTACAAAAATACAAAAATCCTATGGGAAGAGCTTTTGAATATAGAAAAGCCACAAAACTGAAGAGATGGGGCCACATGGCTCGTACGTTCACTAAGTTGGGCAAGCAGATTGCTGTAGCTGTTAAAGCTGGTGGTCCTGAACCCGAAAACAACCCTACGTTGCGTGCAATTATTGCTACTTGCAAGCGCGAAAACATGCCCAAGGATAACATTGAGCGTGCTATCAAGAATGCTTGTGGTAAGGATCAGAGCGAATACAAAACAATGACTTACGAAGGCTATGGTCCTCACGGTGTTGCAATTTTTGTTGATACTTTGACCGACAATGCAACACGTACTGTAGGCGATGTACGTTCGGTTTTCAATAAGTTCAATGGTAACCTTGGCACAATGGGTTCGTTGGCTTATCTGTTCGACCATAAGGCTGTATTCACTATCCGTAAAAAGGATGGCGTGGATATGGACGAACTGATTTTGGACTTGATTGACTATGGAGTTGAAGATGAATATGATGAAGATGAAGAGGAAAACAGCGTAACTATTTACGGTGATCCTAAGTGCTTCTCTCAGATTCAGAATCACCTTGAGGAAAATGGTTTTGAGGTATTAGCAGCTGAGTTTACTTACATTCCTAACGATTTGAAGGATGTAACTGACGAAGAGCGCGAAAGTATTGACAAGATGGTAGAACGTCTCGAGGAGTTTGATGACGTACAGACAGTTTATACCAACATGAAGCCTGCTGAAGACTAATTTTATCCTATTGGGCACATTCAATAAAAGGAGAAAAGTTCAAAATATATAGAGCACATAATAATGCTGTTTTATATTGAACTTTTCTCCTTTTCTACTTACTTTAGAAAAATGAAAAAATACGACTTCATACCTCAAGGTGTGTGTTCACGATGCATCCATCTTGAATTAACTGACGACGATATTGTGGTTAACGTGAGCTTTGATGGTGGATGCCATGGCAATTTGCAAGGTATTGCAGCTTTAGTTCATGGCATGCACAAGGACGAGGTTATTAAGCGTCTGCAAGGCATCCGATGTGGAAATAAAAATACTTCTTGTCCCGACCAATTAGCACTTGCCTTGCAAAAAAATATTTGATCATACTATAAGACGTTGACTAATCAATTATTTAATTAGGGTTGTGTATTCAGTAGACTCAATTTTCGTTTGGTAAAACACGTTTTTTGTTGTTTCTGAACGATATACGTAGCCAAAAGTTACACCCTGCGCCTTTACATCCTTATAGTCAGTATTATTAACCAAACGCTGAAGTAAAAGGTTGTGGAGTAGGGAATTTTGCTTACGCAATACCTGCTCATTGGTGGCATTGGCTGTGTAAAACGAAGTGTACGTGCGCGATGCTATGTCATAAGTTAGACTATCAAGCCATAGCCCTTGTTCTACTTCTTGTGGACAATTGTTTTGTGTGTAAGCTTGAGCTTCGCGCTTTAAACGATGGTCGAAGTTTTCTTGGCAAGAAACGAAAAACAACAACATAACCCAATATACAACACTGTAGTTCTTGATTTTCAACATATTGCAAGGTTTTAAAAGTAATGCAGTTTTTGCTGTGCAAAAATAGTAAATTAAAATGGAAAACAACGAGAATCAAGCTTTGCTTTTGACAGCTGATGAAGTTTCACAACGTGTGGCTTGCGCAGTGACATTGTTTAAGCAAGGCTTTAACTGCTCACAAAGCGTGGTAGCAGCTTATGCTGACCTTTATGGTTTTAGTAAAGAGCAAGCTTTGAAAATGTCAGCTTCATTTGGAGGGGGCATTGGGCGCATGCGTCAAACCTGTGGTGCTGCTTGTGGCATGTTTTTGTTGACTGGGTTGGATTGTGGCTCTTGTACAGAAAATGATCGTGCTGGCAAAAGCCATAATTATGCTGTAGTGCAAGATTTGGCAAACAAATTCAAAAACATAAATGGTAGCATTATTTGTGCCGAACTCTTAGGTATTCAAAATAAACCACAAACTCCTGAGGCAGAAGCTCGCACTGAAGCTTACTACAAAAAACGCCCTTGTGTTGAAATGGTTCGTACAGCTGCTCAACTTTTTGGAGAATATCTCCTACAAAAACAAACGTTGTAATAAGATAAAAGAGTACTCACAAAAGTTACTTGCTAATTAGCGGTTTTAACTGGTTTATTGATTTATATTCTTCTTTTTTAGAATACGTGTTATGTTTACTACGATTTGTGAGCCCTCTCCTTTTGCGGTTTTTAATCGTAAAGAATGGCTTTATAAAGAGTTCTTTGCCTAACACTTAAAACTTAACAATTTTGATTGACAGAGCTACAATTCAACGTGTGATGGACGCCACCGACATTGTCGACGTGGTGAAAGAGTTTGTAACACTGCGCAAAGCTGGTGTCAATTACAAAGGTCTGTGTCCGTTTCACAATGAAAAGACACCTTCATTTGTGGTTTCTCCTGGAAAACAAATGTGTAAATGCTTTTCGTGTGGAAAAGGTGGAAATGCCATTCATTTCCTCATGGAATTGGAACACATGAGCTATCCCGAGGCCATTAAGTGGTTAGGGAAAAAATATGGCATTGAAGTTCAAGAAAAAGAACTGACTGACAGCGAGAAGGAACAACAGAGCGAACGCGAAAGTATGTTTGCTTTGAACGAATGGGCGAATAAATATTTTCAAGACATTCTGCGCAATGATGTGGATGGTGTGGCAAAAGGCATGGCTTATTTTCGTGCTCGTGGCTTCAGAGACGACATCATAAAAAAGTTTTCGCTAGGTTATTCACTCGAAATGCGCGATGCTATGGCAAAAGCTGCTTTAGCACATGGTTTTAAACCCGAATATCTTGAAAAGACGGGTCTATGCTATCGCACGGAGGACGGACGCCTACTTGATCGTTACCATGGTCGAGTAATCTTTCCTGTTCACACTGTATCAGGTAAAGTGGTTGCTTTTGGTGGACGTATTCTTAACACAGAAAAAGCAAAGAATGTTGGTAAATATGTAAACTCGCCCGAAAGCGAAATATATAGCAAAAGTCGTGAACTCTATGGCTTGTTTCAGGCAAAAAATGCTATTGTGCGACACGAGCGTTGTTTCTTAGTGGAGGGATATACGGATGTTATTTCGATGCACCAAAGTGGTATAGAGAATGTCGTAGCATCGTCAGGAACATCTCTTACTGAGGGACAAATACGTCTTTTACATCGTTTTACAGATAATATTACGGTGCTTTATGATGGAGATGCTGCGGGTATTAAGGCAAGTTTACGTGGTATTGACATGTTGCTTGCCGACGGACTTAATATCAAGGTGCTACTGCTTCCTGATGGAGATGACCCCGATAGTTTTGCACGCAAACATCGCGCTGAGGATTTTCAGAAATACATAGACGAGCATCAAGTAGATTTTATAAAGTTTAAAACAAATCTACTTTTAAAGGATGCAGCAAACGATCCTATAAAGCGTGCCGAACTTATCACAAATGTGGTACGAAGCATCTCGGTAATTCCCGATAACATTGTGCGACAAATGTACATTCGTGAATGTGCAGCAAGTTTGGCAGTAAGCGAAGATTTGATTGTAAATGAAATCAATAAGCAGCTCCGAAACAATGCAACAAAGGGAAAAGACCAAGTAGATAATAGCGAGCAAGCTCAGCAGCAGGTTGAACAAACCACAAAAAGCACTACTTCTACATTCATTATCCAACAAGGAGGTGCTGAAACAGCCGAAGAAAAACTGTTAATGTCTTTGGTTGTGAAATTTGGTAACCTACCCATTTATGCTTCAGATACAGCCAATGGCGATGCAACTGAAGTGAAGCAAGAAAGTGTGGCTGCCTATATTGATGCCGATTTGAGAGCCGATGGCATTCAACTCAGCAACGATATATACAAGCAAATGTTGCAAGAGGCTGTTGAACATGCTGCATCAGATTCTACATGGCAACCCCTACTCTATTTTTCGTCGCATCCCAACGCTCAAATCAGTCAGTTGGCATCAGATTTAGGACAAGAAAACTTTATTTTGAGCACTAAACAGCGCGAACAATATGTAGAGGATAAGTATCGACTTGATGAACTCGTGCCTCGCATTTTACACGATTATAAGCACACTCTTGTAAAGAAACAGCTCAAAGCCATACTGCAAGAAATGCGCGATCCACAAGTGGCTAAAAACCCCGAACGCATTCAAGAGCTTATGCGCCGTTATATGGACCTTAGTAAACTCGAACAAGCGTTTGCCAAAATTCTTGGCGACCGTGTTGTGCTAAAATATGGTAATTAAAAGGAGTGAAATAAGCAATAAATGACCGTTCATCGCACATTGCAATAAGTAACGTGCATTTTTTTAAATATAATGCCATATTATTATAATAAAATGCTTACCTTTGCTCCAAATTTTAAAATTATACCAAAGGCATAAGTACGCTTTATAGTGCTAAAGCCTTTGTTACAACCAAGAAAACTTTCTAATGGGTATTTTACAAGACAGATTAGCAAAATACACCCTTCCCCAAGAATACAAGGCAAAGGGCGTATATCCTTACTTCCGTGCAATTGAAGGAAAGCAAGGCACTGAAGTAGAAATGGGTGGCCACCACGTTCTCATGTTTGGTTCTAACGCTTATACTGGTTTACCTGGTGACGAACGTATCATTCAGGCTGGTATCAAGGCTATGGAGCAATATGGTTCGGGATGTGCTGGATCACGTTTCTTGAATGGTACACTCGATTTGCACATTAAGCTTGAAAAAGAATTAGCTGAGTTTGTAGGTAAAGACGATGCACTTTGCTTCTCAACAGGTTTTACAGTAAACTCAGGTGTTATTCCGGCTCTTTTAGGTCGTGAAGACTATATTATTTGTGATGATCGCGACCACGCCTCTATCGTCGATGGTTGTCGTTTGTCATTTGCGCAACGTCTTAAGTACAAGCACAATGATATGGCAGATTTGGAACGCAAATTGCAAAAATGCGCTCCTGAGTCTGTTAAGTTGATTGTTGTTGACGGTGTGTTCTCTATGGAGGGTGACTTAGCTAACCTTCCTGAGATTGTGAAGCTTAAACACAAGTACAATGCAAGCATCATGGTAGACGAGGCACATGGTATTGGTGTGTTTGGTCGTCAAGGTCGTGGTGTGTGCGACTATTTTGGACTGACTGACGAAATTGACCTTATTATGGGTACTTTCAGCAAGTCGTTGGCTTCAATTGGTGGTTTTATTGCTGCTGATGAGAGCATTATCAATTGGTTGCGTCACAATTCGCGTACTTACATCTTTTCAGCTTCGAACACCCCAGCAGCAACAGCCTGCGCTATGGAGGCCTTGCACATTATTCAAAATGAGCCCGAAAGAATTGAGGCTCTTTGGGATGTTACACGATATGCTTTGAAGCGTTTCCGCGAGGAAGGTTTTGAAATTGGTGATACTGAATCACCTATTATCCCACTTTACGTACGAGACACAGAAAAGACTTTTGTTGCTACAGCACGTGCCTTTGACGAGGGTGTATTTATTAACCCAGTTATTCCCCCAGCATGCGCTCCGCAAGACACTTTAGTGCGTGTAGCTCTTATGGCAACTCACACTAAGGAGCAAGTTGATCGCGCCGTAGCTGCCTTGGCAAAGGTATTCCGTGAACTTGAAATCATCAAGTAAGGCTTTATCTAAAATACACAATATATTATATATAAAGGAGAGGATTTTGTTAAATAAAAATCCTCTCCTTTTTGTAATGTTCAAAAAATAACTTTTGTGCAGAATTTGTGTGATGAAAAAGTATTATAATAATACTTGGTAAAGAAATACGTATTAAATGGGTAAGTATTACGTATTAAATGGCAAAGTAATATAGTAATACTTTGCAAAGGATATAT